>Ga0315915_1000269_pt1 | contig 48030 bp, 24 predicted proteins | sample MpolbnodulesMG_FD_207738 | JGI IMG/M metagenome (GOLD analysis project Ga0315915, IMG submission 207738) | Medicago polymorpha root nodule microbial communities from Los Angeles, California, United States - branched nodules | ecosystem: Host-associated > Plants > Roots > Nodule | place: USA... | reverse complement strand
AGTCAAAATGGCGGGAATGAAGAAAAAAAAATTTAAAAAAAAACCGTTCAATCACGCCAGCCTGTGACGGTTGGACACGTGTCAAGCATACATTCAGTCCCGCCATTTGAAACGGCGGGAATGAAGAAAAAGACAAAAAAAAAAAAAAACCAAAAATGAAAGTGGGTCATTTTGGAAATTTTTTTTCAAAGGGGGTCAGACTTGAAATTTTTTTTGCAAATAGGGTCAGAAAAAAAAAATTCACATTTTTGAGAGAATCATCACCCAAACATGTTAACCCATTTCACATAGACTGTGGTTAACAAAATTACGTATTAAATTGAATATGTTTTTCCAATATAATATTTCTCTTTTTTTGACAGGAAATATAATATCTCCTATTTAAGATATAAGTTTATACTAATTACACCCTCCGTGTTACAATATTTATCATATTTGATCATTTTACACAGATAAAAACAATACATTTTATTTTAAAGAAAGAAAATATAATTTTTTTCATATGAATGATGGGAACAAAAATTAAATCATTTTTAAATATTATAACTTTTTTTTTATAAACTATAACAAATGAAATATATATAAAGGTTAAAAATAAAAATAAACGATACAATTTTTTTAAAGAGTTATCTACTAATATAGTTGAGTACAAAAATTAAAAAACTACTACTATAGTTTGAAATAAAAGAAATATCAACAAAATATAGTGTTTCGTCTAGGTTTAAGCTAATCGAATTTGAATAATGTGAACCCAATATCTGAATCCTTTGAATTAGATAGAATTATATAGGCCACGTAATTTTCTCACACGAATATTTTTCACATCACTATATTCGTAGAATTCAATGTTGTAAGTTGGCCAAAACTCGTGTTATCTCATTATTAAATGAAAATGCTATTTAATACTTTCTTTCTATTTAATTTGAAATGTTAACAAATGGATGACTAACTTATTGGAAGTAAATTTGTGACTAATTTACTGGACTAGTTTAGGCCGACCTTATGAAGAACAAAAGTTTACGTCTTGATAGATTTGACGTTTGGTGGACTGTGGCCTGTGGACTGGTATGGAGGACCATATCACGCAGACTCTCCTTTACATTGACTCTTCAACATGTACAACTCAGCTTGATCGTTCAGGTCACGTGAGCTCCACCTGCTCAGTTCAGCTTGATCGTTCAGGTCATGTGAGCTCCATTGTCAACATCACTAGCTCTCTCTCAGGTCGTTGTCCAAGCAACGTTGTGGTCCTCCTCTTTAAGGTATCTCATAACGCGCCATGCGTCCTGCATGTACAAGTGACATGAGTTGTGTACCCTTGACTCCACGCGCCTTGTACGGACGAGCAGTGCAAAGAAACGTGATCAACTCCATGTGTCTGGTATAGACGAGCCATATGGACCTCAGAGGGTTAATGGGTCTAGACATACAAAGAAAGGCCCATTAGGTTAAGAAAGTGAGACCTATAAAAGGAGACACCCGAAGAGCACTAAAGGGATCAAATTCATTTATCTTGAACAATGTATTTTTCATTTAAGTATTTTACACATAGTGCTCTTGAAATTCCACTTGAGATATTTCTCTAAGCAGCTCACTTGTTGTAACTGTTTTGTGTTTACATACGTGAACACTTACCAACAATCAATTAGAATTAGCTACATAAGTAAATTTTTAAATGGTACCCATAAACTAGTTTTTACTTTTAACTTGTAAATATACTTATATGACTGATTTTCATTTATTGTTCGAGAAATTAATTTCTTTACCGAGTAATTAGAAAATACATACCAAATATCCTTAGATCTTCATTAGTTATAAGGTTAAATATGTTTTTGTTTTCTATAAATATTTAAATTTTTTATTTTAATTCCCTAAAAAAATTTCATCCACACTTTTGATCCATCCTTTTTGAGTCAATTAAATCAAAGGTCAAAAACATTGTACAATACTTTGAAAACATCTTATGAAAAATGAAAGATTAAATCAAAGTTAATAATGTAAATGGGGTCTAGTGAATCGGTCGCGACCCTTCTCCTTCTTTCCCCCGTGGTCTGCTCTACTGCTCTTGACTCAACTTTGTCAACTTAATTGTTAATATTGGAATATTCTACTATACAATAGAATAGAACAAGTCATCTATCCACACACCCACCTGAAGCTGGTTTTTTCAAAACTAGCTACTGTTTCAACTTCCTCTACCCCACACTTCTTCTTCCCTTCAACTATATATATACATCAACATTTACACAAGTTTAACATCCATACTTGGTAGCATTGGTTTTCTTTTCACACCATCTTCTATCCTATACATATTTATATATCAACTCAGGTGAGAACTATTAAAGTTCGTTTTCCAACTTTCTCAATGAAAGAACACATTTTGAAACTTACCCACATATATGATAAATCATATAGTAGGAAATAAGTTTATAGGATACAACTTTATTTGTGTACTTCATTTTCATATCATATATTTTGTTAGAAACTTATCCACATATTTGACCTAGTAATTTTAAAACACATAGTTCAAACGTCCTATGATATTGTTGTAAAATGACCGTCACTTTGATTAATATATCTTGTTAGATAAAAAAGAAAATATACGAATTTGTTTTGTTATATATGCACTCATGTTCTTAACTTACTTGCATTTGCAGGATATATTACATAAGATGTCACCTGGAATGACAATATTCAGTGAAGATATCAAAGGGGACGATGATATAGAAAATCTATTTCTGAAAGGAGTGAAGCAGCTAGTTGATAATGGACTTCGTACGGTACCTAAAAAGTACATACTTCCTCCTTCTGAACGTCCTGTTAAGAATACTGAAGATTCAAATTTTGCCAAACAAAACCTACAGTTACCAATCATAGATTTCTCTGATTTGATTGGTCCAAATAGACCCCAAGTCCTTCAATCATTAGCTAATGCTTGTGAACGTTATGGATTTTTCCAGGTGAGCAATCAACCACAAAACTTTCATATACTTATAGTTTTCTCAAAAAAAAAAAAAAAAACTTGGTTATAGTTAAACCTTATAAAAATATCGGTTAAATATGTTTTTAATTCTTATAAATTTATAATTTTTAAGTTTAGTTCGTACAATTTTTTTCTTCAAGTTTAGTCCTTATTTTGATTTTATGGAATTAAATGCAAGAAGCCAAGAACTAAAAACACTCTTTTTTTCTATAAATTAATTAAAATATGGATTAAAATTAATTTTTTTTCTTCAAATACCAAGGATTAATTACACATAAATAAAATACAAACAGATAACAAGTTGCGTCACTAAGCCTTTTTGGATGACAAAATTAATCATCATATACACAACATTTATGGACATATGAAACATAATATTGTTGTGCAAAACCAATCATCATAAACACAAAATTAAATAAATTTTTTGTTTGGATTATTAAATTTAAAAAATTGTAATTTTATAGAGACTAAAAATATATTTTGCCCTAAAAATATTGCTTGTTGCGCTATAAAATGCAATTAGAAACGTCTGTAAACACTTCAACATTGTATTCAGCTTATTTTATTAAAAAAAGAGTTGACTTTGTAAATATTAATTGAAACTTTCTTTTGTGTTTTGATTGATAAAGGTGGTAAACCATGGGATCTCAGAAGATGTTATCAACAATATGATGGATGTGTGTGGAAATTTTTTTGATCTTCCATTTGAGGAAAGAGGTAAGTACATGACATCTGATATGAGAGCAGCAGTTCGATATGGAACAAGCTTTAGTCAAACAAAAGACAAAGTGTTCTGTTGGAGAGATTTCTTGAAACTCATCTGCCATCCTTTGCCTGATTATCTTCCCCATTGGCCTGATTCACCCGTGGACTTAAGGTGTGTATTTTGTATAACTATATATAATTAATCACTAATCAATTCAATCTCTACGTGGACAACATTTTTTAAAGTATAGTTATAATCATATAATAAGTCCTAGTACTAATTTAATGATGAGACAATTTGTGTTATTTGTGTATTATAATTTGTTTAGTGGACAAGTTCTACGGATAGTTGGTCCATTGTAAATGGATATATACCTCATAATTGTTCAAAGTATTAACAAATAACATGTCACAACTAAATCAACCAACTTTCTTAATTGGTACAAATTTGTCAATGCATGCGATCTATACATTGGAAAGTAGTAGTAGTAGTATATGCCTTCTCTTCTTAATTATAATTAACCCAGATATATTTTACATATATTAAGAAAATTTTATAGTGTAATTAATGTATATTACATTTTGTGTATAATTATTATTGAATCGTAGTCATAATTAAGTTATGTTTGGTAAAAAAAATTAGTAGTCTTATTTGTGAAGTTTGAAATCATAAAGTTTTAGTAACAATGATTTAAGAGTTAAGTATGATTTTATAGAATTTTCCATCTATCGGTAGAAGAAGAAACTATTGCATATATTTGTAGTAGTACCTTGACAAAAATTGTTAATCCCTCAACAAAAGATGCAGATATACACTCCCTTCGTCCTAAAATACAAGTAAAAATTGGTCAATATAACTTTTGTTAACCAATTTTAATAGTAATAGTATATACATTAAAACAAATAAAAAATTGGGGACCTAAAACAAGAGTTTTACTGATCTAATGGTTGAGACGGCCTTGTCGATATAGGACACTTTTATATTTTGATACAATGTGTTTTTGTCAATGAAAATAGGGATGAATACTCTATTTTATATTTTTAGTCTATTTTTTTGTCTTTTCTATATCTCTCTATCTCCCAACAAAGTTGCAATGGGGGAATGATGACATAACACATTTATCTTTTATTTTTTCCTCAACAATTACAATATAGTATGTTTGTCTTATTCTTGATTTTTAATTAAAATGTAGGAAAGTGGCGGCTACCTACGCAGAAGAAACCAAACACTTATTTCTAAGGTTAATGGAAGCCATAGTAGAGAGTTTAGGTATAGTTGAAGCCAACAAAGAAGAAAAGGACAATATTATCAAAGAATTGGAAGATGGAAGCCAGCTTATGGCGGCAAATTTTTATCCACCATGTCCTCAACCAGACCTAACCCTAGGGATGCCCCCTCATTCTGACTATGGATTCCTCACACTCCTTCTCCAAGATGAGGTGGAGGGTTTGCAAGTCCAATTCCAAGAACAATGGTTCACGGTTCAACCTATTAATAATGCATTCGTTGTCAATGTTGGTGATCACCTTGAGGTATGGATATTCCATTAGTTGTAAGTTAAACGGAATAATTTAAATAAGTTTTTATGTATATTTTAAATTATACTATGTCACTATATCATTTTATATTGCTAAATTATTATCATGTTTCTAATAATCAGATATCATATAATTGATTAAAAAAGTATTTATGAAAATGATATTTCAAATTATGAAATTCTGATATTCCAACGGTAGATTCTTTAGTTTTGTCTTAATTAATAGGTTGAAGAGAATTTTGTTCTTGTTATCTACAACCATAACCATTTACTATTTAAGAGAAATGATAAATTAATACTTTTTGGACAACTTTTGGAACAACATTTTCTTCTTTCTTCTTTTGAGACAAAACATTAGAGAGATAACGAGAGTGAAAGTATGAGAGAGTAAAACCATAATAAAAGTATGAGATATGTTCCAAAATAAACTTGTACAAATATAATTTGTCTTGTTATATGAGTCATATATATATCCTTTCATGGAGAGACCTAACAATCAAATTTTTATTATTTTTTATTTCTATCTATCATAAAAATATAAACATATTTATGGTATCTACACAATATTTTTTATGATAATTATATTTCTAACCATAAATTTTATATAAAATAAATCATTTTCATGTAACTGATTAATTATATAATAGCCCTAACACATTTAAATATTAGATGTGTTCCAAAATTTCTAACAACAAAGCCAAACATCTCTTACCATTGAGTTAAAATGGCATGGAAGAGTATTTATTGACCGAACAACAAATAAAATTGATATTCCTTCAAAAAATAATCAAAAAAATATATAAATATAAAATTAAGACTGAAGAGAAATTATTTAAATATCATTTTGACGTATGTGTCAAAAAGTCATGTTGATTGTTGATGTATCCTAATTAAGTTGCTAATTTTTCTTTGTATTTGTACTTCTCAGATTTTTAGCAACGGGAAATACAAGAGTGTGCTACATAGGGTTCTAGTGAATTCAAGTAAGCGTAGAAGATCCATTGCTTCATTGCATAGCATTTCATTCAACAGTACAGTGAGACCGTCACCTACACTCATTGACAAAGCCAATCCCAAACGTTACGCAGACACCGATTTTGAAACTTTTCTTGCCTACATTTCAACCAACGAAACCAAGAGAAAGAGTTTTCTCGAGTCTAGGAAATTGACTTCTATCTTACTTGACTAAGAAAATAATGAACTATTGAAGTCAAAGAAAGAAGGAAAAAGAATTATTATTCATATATATTAATTAAAATGCCACATATTGCACAAATAATTGATTATTTACCTCCTTCAAAAAAATTGATTATAGGTGACTGTGCTTATTTAAAAGAAATTTTGAATTTCATTTTGCTCTTTCATATTTCTTTTTGGCAATTAGATTAGTAGCTAAAATTTGATAAAAAAAAAATGATTAGTAGCTAAAGTTTCGCTAATAAGAGGAGAATTTCAGGTTCAAACTTCAACTATGTATATTATAATGTCTCTACCAATTGAGTTTTACTTATGGGGACTCTCATATGTTGTTTAATAATCCATAAATTTTGGTCTATTTTTTTGATCGGTTTAATGAAAAAGTAGTATTATTTTAATGTAAACAAATTTTGTAACGGTATGTTTGTTTTGTGTTATTCCTCTAGTCCCTAAAGAAAAGGGTCCTAGTAATCTGGAATTCGGTCATGAGGTAAAGATAGTCTGACCAAAAATTATTTCACCTAAGAATCGAATTTAAATTCTCTCAAACTATTCGTCATTGGTGAATCTAATTAACCACTTGAGCTCAATTTACCATTAATGGTTTACATTTACCATTAATGACATCTCAATAAGAAACCATTAACCATTAATGAGGATTACCAATTTTTAATGTTAAATAATTTTAAGTACTTTTTATAATGATAAATATAGTTTTAATCTTTTTAAGTATTGTTATTTTTTTAAATTTTTTTAATTAACGAAATAGTAGTAATGATTGGAAATACACACATACAAGTGGGGGATCTGTTATTCAAACATTAATCACGGTGTCTAACCTAATAAATATGATATTTTTATCAATTTTGCTGGGACTTGTGGACTTCTTTAGTTTCTGTCCTATAAAAAGTTTTGTCCATTCTAATTAATTTTCACATTTAGAAAATATGGTACTTTTAGTAAGGGGTGTATATGGATCAGGTTGAGTCGATTTTAACCAAATATGGTACCCAATCCAACAAAAATCAACGAGTTTGGTCAAAAATCCAAAATTTTCATGTTCAATCGAACCAATTTCATAATGCATAAAATATTTTTAATATTCCAAAGAGTATAAAATTAAATGACAATTTGTTTCTGAAAATTACAACACTTAACTAATATGATTTAAAACATTATAAAAATATTTGAGCACTTCTAAATCTAACACATAAAAATATTACAAAGCTCCACTCCTGGCACTTCAAGATTGACAAATACAAATATTAATTTATACTAACAAAAACAGAGTTCACAATTTTCTTTCAAAGGGTTGAATTCATGGGTTTGAAATTGTAAACTTCTTTGGAACTAAACCATTATAAATTTAACAGGTTGGTTTGGGTACAATCTAAACCACAAAATATACAAACCTAATGCTCCAAATGTGATTGAGTGATCATCGGGTTGTTCAAGTTGACCCGAATACTCATACATGTAGTCCTTTAATGCTCCAATCTAAACCACACTTTAAGCATGCATTTCTATTTTTCTTACAAAACGTGAGAACTAACATTTGATAAAACTTTTATGGGTATAAAACTTGACATATTCATAATTTTATATAGAAGGTAAACATTATTAACTTTATTTTTTATGATTTTGTAAGATGAAACATAAAATCTCTTATATTTTTCACACATTGCTCTCTTCTCACAATCGTCCTTTTTTTCTTATAATCAATCAACCATAAAAGTGCGTCTTAGTACTAAATATGCACGAGAGGTAGATATGTTTTTTTATTTTTGTATATTTTTATTTTCTTTAATTTTAATTTTAATTTTAATTAGATTAACTTTTTAAACTTACGATGTTAGTTACTAACTCGACCATACTATATGATAAAATTTTGAACAATATGAATATGATTTAGTAAATGATATGATTGGCTTATTGCTCACCAAATAAATAATTAAAAGAAAAATTGATACTTTAACGTATAGGTATGATAACATAGTCCACTTCCGTCTGAACCAACCCAGACCTTGACTGGATGCAGGTTCGAGTTTTCCTGATTATCAAAAGTTAAAGATAGATATGGGGTTGGAGTTGATATTTTATTTTATTTTAAAAAAAAGTTGTCCAAATATCATTAGTAAATAATATATATTATTATTATTTTATTTTTTATAAATATACATATTACTTTTATTAATATTTAATTATACATGAATTTTAATATCCTGTCAATAAAAAATATATTTTTATTTAATTTTTATTTTATTTTGTGTGAAGGAACTCGATCCCCGTTGATGGTGGGGATAGAGATTGAAATTCCAACTCTTGCGGGGAACAAGAGCATGTTTTTTTGTAGGGAGTCAAAGGCAGGGATGGAGAAGTCAAAAATCACCTCTTTCATACTTAATATCTATTTATACCACAAAAGAAACTCCGCAATACCATGTTGTCTTGCTTATTTTACCTACCAGAAAGTATAGTTAAGTATATGGACCAAGATTTAATGGAAATGAGTCAAGCTTATAAGGTTCACTTCGAAACTATACATCACGAATTTATCAAGAACCTCTTTTTAGTTCGAATATGATTAGATTCAAGATCACGGACAAATGATAGATATGATGTTGATAATATTTTTGGTATTAAACGTAAGAGAGATGGTGACAAATCCGATTTTTCAACACAAGACTCAGCGAATACCAGAACAACAAATGTAGACATTAGAAAGACTGATGATTATGTGACTCCAAATATTACAGTTAACATTGAAAACGTAATTACTTATTTGTATTACATTGCTACAGATCATTTTTATTTGAAATTTTATAATATGTAATCTTGATTAATTTAATTATTATGTTTTAATTGTTGTAGAATGGTATGCCACATGGATTTGCAAGATGGAACCATGGTGTTGGGTATGTTAGTAATCGTTTTCCTGTGTACCATAATACGTGTGCATGGATTAACTTCTTCACAATTTCCTCCTGCAGAAATCCTTCCATCACATTATAACAACATTCCTTTGTATTCTGGAACAAATAGTATATGTTATACTGATTTTTAAAATTTATTGATTGTGTTTATTTTGTTGTATTTTTATTTTCTTCTGATTATTTCATTTATGTACGACAGTTTATGAGCGTGTTGAAGGACATGGAGAGTTTAGCAAATCATCAAAATAGATATCAAAATTAAGAAACATTCTCATATGTTGTTATTTGGAAATTATTGTTTGTAAGTGCTCGTTTGGAATCTGCGTTTTCTGAGTTTGAATTAATGATTGTGTTGTAAGTACTTCTTTAATGTTTCCTAGTTTGTTATTTGACAAGTCAAAGTAAAATTGGAGTGGTTCTTTACTTTCGCATGAATTGATAGTTGTTTTGCATTAGGGAGTTGAATTTATAATTGGCAAACCAACTTTGGTGGCGTTCTAGCATGTCTTTATTAGATTGTGATTTAGTATGACTCATATTTCTTGCTTTAAAATTCAAACTGAATTGTAGTTAGTTTTTTCAAAGTTGGAAGCCAAAAACTTGTCAACTAACAAGTGATGTGTTAGTGATGATGATAAAACTGCGTACTTTGCAGTGGTTTAGACTTGGTTTATATTTTGGATTTGTCATGCTTTCAATACTAAATTCTTACTCACAAGTGCTTCAGGCTTAGAGAAGTTTCGTTGATTCATATTTTTTGCATCTGCTCACTTAATATATGTTTTCTTACTAATCATATATATTTTTTTTTTACAATTTTCTTCCATATTTAAATATAGAACTCGGTTTACTTGTGTTATAAATTTTTTTGAGCATCATTCTGAGGTTGGTTAATGCACGCATTTTTGGGAGAGAAAGTATTATAAATTTGCCACTGAACTAGGAAAAATCTTATTAGTTTTTATAAAAGGAAAGGAAAGTGACCTAAACTTGTCAATAAAAATATATTGATTATTTCATCTGTCCATTTAAACAGTCCTCTTCAAAAAGATTGTTTTATCTCTTACTTTATGATTGAATCTTGCTTCACAGTAAGAACTCTAATACTAATTTTCTTTTTGTTGTTATTGAATGCATTTGTTTTCCTTCAGAAACAAGTCACCTAGTACTAGATCAAAAGGCCACTAGATAAAATATTTTGTTTTTATTTCTTGTTTTTATCTAGTTGATATTACACTTCGCTCACAACTAAGGAAAGATGCATCAGTTTAATATATTGGTGATAGCTTTTGAGTTGGGCAAAATTAATATATATACTTGTCGAATAAAGAGGGTGCATGAAGGTGTCATTAAAAATATGCAACCGTGTATCTTGGGTTCAACTTTTAAAGCGGCTAAAATTATTTTCAAAGTGTAAAATTGATTTGGATATGTTTCACTATTTTCGAGTAGAATTGGGTTAGTAAATATAACTATTTGTAAGTTTGTTTCAATAAAGAAAACAGTTAAGTGGAAAGCCACTCAAGCTATTGGAGATTTATAGTTTAGATTTGTGCCTGATAGATTATATATACCATAAACGCTGGAATATATAAACATAATTCATAAAAACTTGTTTTTATAATATCAATAATGATTTTATTTTGCTACAATATATTATTTTGTTATTAGCTAAAAAAGTATATTATTTTGCTAAAGCATAATAATTATATTTTGCTAAAGTATATGAATAAATATATTATCAAAATGAAAACTCACTCCTCCCATTGTCATAATTCGAGTTCGTGGTTTATTCTCCTTTCATTTGATATTGTTCATTAATTGGGACGTCTTTACGTGTCGGAGGAGTGTGCTTTCATTTTGACTATGTTTCTGAAGGGATTTTTATCGGATTGACATGACATATAATGAAGATTTCGATCGTCGGAATTCGAGTTCCTGGTTCGTTCTTATTTCAATTATGTCATATCTAACGGCCGAATACATTTCATTCGATACAGTTAGTAGTTTGGGACCGTTTTAGTCGACGGATGAGTGTCCTTTCATTATGATAACTAGAACAGATTTATCATTTCTCCTTTTTCTTTACACTCTCTATGGTCTTTAATATAAGCAACCCAAATGATCACTTTGACTAGGTTTATGGAGGATTTTTTTATTGGATTAACATATACCAAAGATCCCGATCGTCAAAATTCGAGTTCATTATCCATTTTCATTCGATTCATTTCATTCGATATAATCATCGATTGAGACATTTTTAGCGGACGAAGTAACGTTCTTTCATTTTGACTTGGTTTCTAAACGGCTAGTATGTCGTATTGACATATACTGAAGATTTCGATCATCGAAGTTCGAGTTCCTTCTTCATTATCATCCCAATTAGGTTATATCCAACAATGGAATTCATTTCATTCAATATGATTAGTCCTTTGAGACCGTTTTAGTTGTCGTAGAAGTGTTCTTTCATTTTGACTATGTTTCTGAAGGGCTAGTTTGTCGTATTGACATACACCAAAGATTCTGATCGTCTAAGTTTGAGTTCCTTGTTTATTATCATTCCAATTAGGTTATATCTCAAAAATCAAATTTTATATATACTGATGTAAGATTTTCTTTTAAGAATGTTTTATGAGAAAGTTAAGATATGCTTAAATTTTAAAAACTAATAATTATTTTAAAAATATCAACATTAATATGGTGTTTTCCTTTGTCGTTGGATTAATCCAACCACTTAAAAATGCATCGGAAAGGCAACACTAAAGAAAATGTAGGAGTGGATCCAAATCCTAAATACACACGTTCCCACTACTAATTTCATTTTCTACTATTTTTCTATTGAAGCCAAATTCATTTAAACACACGTTCCCCACTCTTGATACAATATACTCGTTCACCAAAACCTCTTATACCATTTACTCAATCTCTCTAGTAAGACAACATAGTCTATACCTTCCTATTAGTCAATAGCATGGTTGATATTAAAATTGAAAACGAAAACAAACGAAAATGAAACGACGACGAAAATGGTTCTACGTCGGTAACATCTCCATTGTAAAAAAATGACTTTAAAGAACCCGTGAAGACCTATGTTGGTAATACTTCCTTGGTAGATTTGGGCTCAGAAAGGTACTTGGTTCTTTTCGTTTGCATCTCTTTTAGCAGGTTTTATTGTATGTATGCATTTTATCAATTTAGTATATTGTCGTATGAATATTGGTCTAGTTTTATGCATAGTTTTGCGAGCTTAGTGTTTTATTATATTTGTTTGTATATTTGCTTTTGTATTTTGTTCTTCCGTACTACCGTATGAATTTATTGTATGTCTTTTGTTCTTCTTTGGTGTTTCTGTCTTTACTTAGGCGCTTTGTTCTCTACTCTTTAGCAGTGTTTACTTAGTTTAGATCTTAGTAATTCATTTTTGGTTTTTTTTAAAAATAAACTTGTTTAACTTTTAGAACTTATATTATTCAGTGACAAGCAAAGTATTCAACAATCAAAAGTACAAAATGAATTCTTTAATGATTGGAATCCTAAGTTTTCAAGGCGAACAAATTATGATGTCAATGAGATAAAATATTTGAATTACAGTTTTAATTTGTAGTTCATAATGTGTTCATCATTATGTCTTACACACTTTTTGAATGTTATTACCAGGGGTCATTAGCTCCAAGGGTAATAACTTTGGATACCAATGTTCAAAGCATAACCACTAATGGTCTTTTCGGTAGTATATTCATTTGATTAATGATTTATTTATTTGCATTGATTTGTTAATATCTTCATATAGTGGCTATCTCTGCTATTTCAACCAAAGAGGATAATGAAATTAAGGGAAGACGAGTGTAATTTGGCCATTTATATATTTGGATGTCCACCTAATGAAAAAATTGGCAAGTTAGTCATTATTTTCAATTTGTTTTGATTTTTATAATTTTCATTATTTATAATTTGTTTATTGATTCATATTGTTAATTGTTGTAGGAAGGAGATCATTGTTGCTTCTAATTATTGGACGCATCATGTAACAAGTAGAAATCTAGTTGATTTGAAACCCAACAAATTTGTTATGAGAGATGTATAAATACAACTATTCTTATTTGTTGAATTAGTTTTTATATAACTTATTAAGCTTAATAATGTGGGGTTATAATTTGAAGAGATCAACTTTGTTTCAGGTAATAGATTTGGCCATGTGCATGCTAACTTATGATTCAAGAAAGGAAATATGTCAACCTAAAACTTGGTTTATGCCAACAACTTTAACGGTAAATTTTTAATGCTAACTATTTTTAATATTTGTTTGTCCTCTATGCGCTCATTCATGTTTAAAATCCATATATTTAGTAATATGTGATGTTGTCGAATTCACTGTTTGGACGCATGAAGAAGTTCTACGAAAAACAATTTATGGGAAATGCTGATGTGGTTTCAAAGGTAATTAGTCTGTATTAATAAAAGCAATATTTCTTTACTCATTGCTTATATGTTTGTGAAACTAATGTTTAAATATAATCAGATCTTTTTACCAATATATGATCATCTACACTGGTTCCTTTTGGTTATTAACTTTGTGACAAAAGAATTAGTATATCTTGACTCCTACCAAAGTTTGTTGTTTTAGTTTATATTTATGGAGGAGTTGTTGATGGATCCATCTTTCCATGGCATTGTAAAATAACAGAGTTTAAAATAGTCACCCCAAAAGGTTTAGGACGTCAAGGGGAAGGATCTTAAGTTACCACTATGTATTCTTTAATTAGAATTTCGTTTACATATTATCTCTCATAATGATTAAATTTTGTTTTAAGAATGATTGTGCGGTTTGGGTAATTAACTTGATGATGCAACGTGGAGAGAATGGATACAAGATTGAAGTATGAAAAATCCACACAATAAAATTTTGCAATTTCATTACATTTTGTGGAATTTCTCACTTATGACTTTAGCCAAATTATGCAAGCATGTGGACGAAGGATCGAGACTTAAATTGCACTACAATTGACATTGCATCCTTTCAACGACAAGAGAGATTTGATGTTGGCAAAGTCTTTGGAACACAAGCAAGATTTCATTAAAGGAAATGATTCAGAGTTGAACTGAAATTATTTGTATTTCTTATTTGTTGGATTTTAGTTTGAGACTTTGTAATGACCTTCTGGGACAAAGTCTTTTTTGGTTTTTTGTTGGATTTTAATTGTAGATTTAATAATGACCTTAGGGGACAAAGTCTTTTTTGGTTTTTTTTTTTGTTTTGTTGTATATTTCTAGTTTAAACTCTAATGATATTCTCCAAACATAGTGGTCAATTACATTCTATTAAATGTGTGTGGACTTGTATGAATGTTTGATGATTGATAACCAAATATTGTGGTCAATGTATTCTATTTATATATGGAGGAGTATATTAGAAAGGTAGTAGTATTTTATGTGAGATGATTGTGTCGAGTGGATTCAATAATTTCTGATATTGTCTTCAATTTTCTATCATTGTGCTGACACAACTCATTGTGTTTCAATAGTAGAGGTTGTTTTGGAGTGTAGTTTTATTTGTGGTAGTTGGTTTTTCTGTCGTTGTTTGTAGGTATTGCATGTCTATGTTTTATGTTTTTTTATCTCTAGCTCTAGGTTGTGTTTTTTTTGGGCTTCGTCAGTTTAAGTCAGTGTTGTTTCTGCACATTGAGGAGGATGGCCTGTAAATTCTATGATTTGTTCTCCAAAAACTACAACCACTTCTATGATAAGTTTTGTGCAAGAATATGTGTGCCACAACCTTTAGGTAAATGTCTATTTATTTGATGTAACTACTTTTGTTACTTATATTTTCTTTCTATTAAGTTTTTATATTACATGACATTGAGATGAATTTTGCAGGGGAAAAACGAGTTCTAGATTCAGAAATTTGGCATGTTTGTGTTGGCCCTCTTATCAATGGTATGTACTTGGGACTAATGATTTTTTGGTATGTATATGATAACATGATATCTTATCAATGGTGTAACTCAAGTACATCTTTTTCTATAGGAATGAAAAGAACCAATTGTCAAGTGATAATATGTACTTGGGACTTCTTGCTGCAGGAGCTCATGCGACTGCAACCAATAGATGTTTCACTATTTTATATAACCTAGGATATAACAATAATAACTAGTACACATTTGCCGAACTTTTAAGTCATGATATATTTCTTTTAATTGAGATTATTTTATTCTTTTAACTTCAGTGTGTTTCCATCCTAATTCGGCTTAGTGAAGAAGTTCGTCATGTCGAAGTTGTACTCCTTGAAAAACTAAATGAGTTGAAATTTTGCAAGTTGGAGACAATGAAGGTAGTGACTCAGCTTGACGACATCAAAAAGAATTTTTGGAGGTTAACATAATTGTAAAAGATAAAACTTGAGAAGTAGAAGTAACAAGGATAAAAACTGTAGAAAGAGACACAAAATAAATCGCTGCCAGGACAACAATGGATAATGTTATACGTGCATTGGAAAATTAGTTTCTTACAAGTTACAACAACTCAATAATTGTATAGTGAATGTTGTAGAATAATTGTAAATTATGTACTTGAAGTTTGTCTTGATAGCTCTTTAGAAGCTTGTTTCTTTTATATAAAAAAGTTTATTTTTCTAAGTACCTTTGAGATAGTTACATGTCACATACTTGTTCACATAATTTTGATTGTTGTCTTGCTTGCCAATTATTATGTTAGTTGTACTATTCTTGCTTCCCAAATCATTGACTTGATTTGTAGTATATTATGTGAAAAAGAAACAATGAGAAAAAGGAACGTAGGTCAGTTTTTTTAGTTACATGAGAGAAAATGAAAAATAAAAACAAGCAAAATTCATAAAAACTAGAAACTAGATCCTTTAGAAGTACACATCAACAAACACAATGAGAATAGATGAGGTGAGGGTACAAATGCTCTACAAAACACCTACTGAGCTAATTGCATACTTCAATTATGATATGATGTGTAATTATTTGAGTATAAATTTATCTAAACTTATATCATGGGCAAACATTGTATTAATCTAGTGTGCAATATAAATTTGAGGCTCTTGCTAGTGAGCAGGTTAACTTATGATGGATTATCACAATTTTAACAAATTTAAACTCCCAAATTTAATATCATTTCAAACATTAAACTAATGAACGTTTGTCATTTATACACCATATATTCTTGAAGTTTATCCACACGGCATAATTGTTTCAATCACATACGGTTGACTTACTTTTTATGATAGTATTGTTGATTGATTTAAATACAATAAAGCCAAAATACATTGTGTATTTGCGTACAAATTATAATGGGAACATAACCATGAATTTTTATGGTAAGATTAGAATCATGTATTAGCAATTAAAATAACTTCAAACATTTATTTACATTTTTATTCATTACATCAAAAACATTCTGCTAAAGACAACCATTTAACATAATTTCACAAGAACCTAACAACTTACAACTTTACTAATACTCCCCATCTGAACAAGTTGTACCAGTCGGAGGATTGAAACAAAACAAAGCATACAATTATAAATAGAGATCATATTGTCATACAAGGCTCATGCGCACCCATTATAACACCTCTAGGCACTTACTATAACTCACTTAACTCATAACAGCTAGCACTACAAAAGCATAGACTAAAAAACAGAAGGAAAAAAATTGGGACATTAAAGGATCTCTCCCCTGAAACCAATAAGTTGCTAAGAACAGAAACTGCAGCAAACCAAGCTTAACACATCAGCAAACTAGACTCTGCACAACATCAAATCAAATACAACACAATCACCCTTTAGTCTAAACAACTTCGCTCCACCACATAAAAAATGTTACCTTAGAAGGCGTTCCCTTGGACGTTACTACTGATAAATAAACCAACCAACCATTATGCTTAGCAAGCACTCTCCTAAATTAACTCCATTGTAATGCACATTAGATGAGGTTTGCTGCATTTAACTGCTGCTACAGACATTCTTTTGCACCTCTCAACCATATTTGTAAATTGACTAATCAACACCAACTTACTTGAAATATTATTTCTCATAATACTAGTATGTATTGAATCTTTTACATTTTTCGTCCACCTTTTAAACACCAGAGATTTTGGCAATGTCACAATGTTCATGTACGCTAAAACAACTATCAAATTTTCACGCACAATACCTAGATACTTATACCTCTCACATGAACACTTAAATTTTAGTGTTGTGGCAGAAAATGACACTTGCCACGATAAATTTTGTTTTGGATATTTGTTGAACATACAAAAATAACATGATGCAATTTCCTTGCATGCCACAACATTGCATGTAGAAGCCCTACGAAGAACATGCTTTAATAACATGAAAACGTCTTTAGTATAAACTTTTCTAGCAACTCTCTCAATTAGGGGCAAGAGGGTCTCTAACACAGGCTCACCTCCCAACATATATTGTTTGAACCTCTTAACAAATTGATTGTTTCCAACATTAGGACAAGTGTTTCATATCAAAAGACGAACACATAATATGTGATGAGCTTCTAGGAAGACCCTTCTGAAGATATTCCTCATTCTCAGATTCCCATCAGTTATACTAGATGTTGGACTTTTCCAACCTATTGCTGACAAATATTGTTCAAGCAACCGCATATAGGTTTCTTTGAACACAATTACATCACAAAATACAATACTACTGTTGTGGTTATTTATCCCAAAGAACACAACAAGTGGGTACATATATTATTGCTCTTGTATGTAGCATCAAATGCCACAAGATCACAGAATATCATAAAATCCCGCTGAGCAGGACCGCCACACCAAAAAGATGAGAAAGCCCACCTTATCGTCAACTCTATGCTTCCACAGCATTGTTTCATCATTTGCATGCATAATTTCAAGGAAATCACAAGCAACTTTTGCATTGATGGATGAGGTAGTTGCAACATTTCTTATTCATTGTACATATCAGGCCTACGGAATCAAACCTTTTTATAACCACCAGCTTTATTGGCAAACAATCTAAGTATATGAGTGGTCTTAATCCCAACTTACCTCATGTTTCTCATATGCCAATTGTCAAATTTTGTCATCTTTCTATGAGTTGGGAGCATAACTGTAAATTGATCATCTAACAAACTACGATTATGAACATCATGCATAAGTTTGATGTACCACTTCCCACTATTAGCTTCAATATGAACACGACATTTTGCTTCACAACAACATCTAACACGACCTTTTCGTACTCGCTTCGAGTTGTTGATCAATATTTTATTCTAATGAAACCATTGTAACATAATAAATAGAAGATTATACACACCTTAATCAAATATTCTTTACTTAAACTTGAATCATATTTGAAATCCACAAGTTTTCAATTTGAATAGCTTAAACGTAAATTTGTTTTTTTAACATGCGACGGAAAGAGAAACTTAACAAAATTAAGGTAAGAAAATTATAACTTCACAATCCTTTAATGACTACATCTAAGCAATACATTAACAATCACAACAAATTATCTCTATTACAAAAATAATACAAAATAAACAATGATTTTTCAACAACAAACGAGCAATCGTCAACCTCTACATCATTTTCGAACTACCATTTTAGATTGGGATCCAGATCAGAATCGTGTATCTTGTATGTTTGTATTGGGGTATGAACGATATGGACGAAGAACATAGTGAACACAAATATGCAACATATTTTCCCCTCACAAAATTATAAGAACTTTACCAACCTTATTAATTAAGTCATAATATATAATTTACAATTTTCGTAAGTGATGGGAAGCGTACTAAGATTTAAATACTTATTGGGGTGTGTGCGTGATTACTAGTTAATGGAAGAACCCTCTACGAAAGGTTTTATCATTGATCCTCTATGGATCAAAACATCTATCGGTTCAACTTAAGCGGACCCTTTGTATTTATTTATTTGAATTTGTTTATCGACCTAAACTCTTATGATGTGACTATTTGAGAAAACTTCTGAAAATATCTTATTACAAAATACTACAAAGCCATAAAGGGTATGATTATTAAAGAATCAAAATTTTATACAAACGTAACAACAAGTACAAACCTGAATTTTTCTTCTTAGATCATGTGAAGATACTTCACAAAGTTTCTACCTTTTGACACTAAATAGAACAACACAACAATGGGGGTGACCCAAATTGTGTAGGGTAGGTATGAAATTAACAACCCTTTATAAGGAGCTATAAATATATTAATATTAATGTAATAATATTTTTAATTGTGATTTCCATCCCACTGAGATCTTGAGAGGATCACAATGTTGTTGGTTATTATGTGACTTTGATCACTGCTGTGGTGCAACTATAACGAGATCAAAACTCTGACAGTCACGGCGGTGGTAACAATGAAGAAATCAAAACCTTGTTGTGTTATTTTTGGTACGTTAGTTTATATGTTTTATGATAATCAGTAACACAAGTGGTGAATATGTTTTGCAATTCTGACGTTATAACAACATCTGTGTTTTCAAATATGTATCATTATTGTTTGCTTTATTCTGAATATGAAGAAACAAAAATCTAAGGATAATCATTTTTCTTTTTCAAATAATGAATTTAAAACTTTTAGTTGCTGATAACATACATGCTTTTCTTGCAAAACAGTCACAACAACACACATTGGTTAGCTTATTCCATTCATGAAGGAGAAAATGGGCGGATCCAGACTTTAGGTACATGTGGAACTAAAATTTCAAAAAAACAATAATGTAATTTTTTTTATTTTTAGAATCATCAAAATTTATTCACGTCGAGTTATACCAAAACCGTACCACTTGCGGATAAAACAAAAAGGGACAAAAATATGGTGCCGTATATAGGCGGAACATCGTAAACAATCAAAAAAACCCTGTAACCGCAAAATTCCAAACCAAAACAACCCACCTCTCAACTAGACCTGAAGCTAAATTATATTTAGTGGTAAAAATATAGCACCAACCAAAAAGCTTTGGCAGTACACTAAAACCCAACCAAGCATACTATTGCTTCAAACAGCAGGTCCCTAACCAAAACAAAGCGCTGACATAACATTTAGCAGTACACCAGAAGATTAAAACAAAGTAAAATCATACAAAAAACAATTCTTACAAATACAAATTAAACCAATTCTTACAAAACCGACGTCTTTTTTACCATGATCAGTTCAAGGGTAAACGAAATTGCTAGGAGGTTCATGAGGACATATTTTTAGGCAAGCTTTACGTACCTCATCTTGGATGTTAGAATGATAGCTTGAAATTGGAGATCTAAGTCCTGGATCCGTTTCCAACAATTTGTAATCAACAACTTGAATACCTCATTGGTGGAGTTAGGTATAACTTCATGTTGTGGCTCACTTGGATGTCGAATATTCGATGGTTCTTGATTAGCTGAAGAACTAGCTTTGTCTCTAGAAATCACGGGAAAAAATTTTCTTCATCCTATATAACACACAATCATTGGTACAAGTAACAAGATTATCATTAGTCATTAAATAATGAAGTTGTGCTAATATATGCTAATATGCACGTTAAAAATTGTTACTGATATACTGTGATAGAATGAAATTGTGATATATGCTAATATGAAATTGTGCTAATATATACTAATATGATAATATCACAATAATTGAATGAAACTGTGATAGAAAATACGGCAACTGTGATAAACGGCTAAAATGATAGGCTTAAAATTGAAATCGTGCTTTAAATATTATTTCAACATAACCTAGGCATGTTAAAAATTGAAACCATACTATAAAAACGTAAAAATTCCTTTATGCTCTGACTTGCAATTAACCATAGTTGAACAAAAGTTTGTTATAAAGAATCTTCTCCTCCCCTCACTCATATCTAATTATCTATGGTGTGAAATCAAATCACCGATTGATAATGTTAGCTATAAAAGTTAAAATTGCAATTTTGGTTACATAATATTTCACTAAAATGATATTTCACTAAACTGAAACAACTTGCACAAATTAACTCATATTACAATTTTCACTACAACCTTTGATTTGTCCACACAAGAAGAAATTGCAGGACACCTTAATCTAAGATTATAAGAAACATATCATTTGATTCTACAACAAAGACAAAGGAAACCCTCACAATTTTAAAACCCTAAAACAAACAATTGGAGAATGAGGGAGAAATTGAAGAATCAATGGCTTACTTTAGAGTGAGAGGTGAGAGTTGAGAAGGAGGAGAATGAAGAGTTGTTGCTGTTAGTTGAGATTGAGAGAGGATGAAAATAGAAGAGAGGCGTACGTGTTGTAGGAAGGGAAAATGAAAGAGAAAGTGTGAGAGAATGTTATGTTTGCTGATGTGTTTTATTTACTATTAAAAAAAAATTATAGGGAAAAGCTTGTGGAACTATAGTCCCACATAGCTCCCACATACATCCACCCCTGAAGGAGAATCATGTGAGTTTCTATAACTTTTCTCAATCTGATATATTTTCAATTGGTATATATGTTTTGGTTGGGACTGTTTTTTATTTGTAGATCACCCTTTGAGTAGGGCCATTCCGAGAGTTTTACGGGTTTTAGACATGATATGAGAAAAGGACCTCTAACATAATACATCATAATTTTTTTTAGCTTATTGTTCTGTTAAATGTTTTTTTAGACAACGTCTGAAAATAAATCAAATACTCTATAGACACCAAAACATAATAAAATAACGTAGAAGTAGAGAACAAAAAGCACATGCAAAGTAGACTGAAATTTTAGCATCCCAAAACATCGTATGTCAATTGCAGCGATTGATAAAATGAACAACAAAACAAAAAAGCGGATGTGTCTCACATCGGTTTTTTTTGTAGTGATCTCACATCGGTTTCATAATGATGAATGTGTTTCCGCATGTTCTGACATTATCAAATTCAATTCTGCAATCCTTTCAATTAATTCAAGAAAGTTGACATTACTATATTGATATAATTTATATTTTTGGAATCTTTGAAAGACAATAGTAAGATTAATTGTATCTAGTAGACCCATTTTCAACTAAAATATAATTTGTTTTGTTATGAAAATTATCCAAATTTCTTAGATAATAAATATCACCGATATTTTTAATATTAGTGAGGCACATTATTATGAACAAAAGGCCCAAAAACATATCACCAATTTCTTCGATAATAAATTTTTTAACACATTATTAAGAACAACCAATTTTTTTTATAGGAGGGTGTATATAGAAATATTTGTGCTACCTGGGGTATATACAATAAATTGCGCCAAAAACATTAACAGATTTCAGCCCAGCTCTTCATCATGTCAATGTTTGGGGCCTTTTCAGATAATTTTTCTATATATACCCCCCCAAAAAACCATATTCGTAAATTGACTAATCAACACTGACTCACTTGAAATATTAATCCTCAGAATATAAGTATGTATTGAATCTTTTGCGTTTTTCGACCACCTCTATGACACCATAGATTTTTCAAGTACGCTAAAACAACTACCAAACGTTCACACACGATACCTAGATACGCATACCTCTCACATGAACACTTAAATTTTAGTGTTGTGGGAGAAAATGACACTTGTCACTGTAAATGTTGTTTTGGATATTTGTCGAACGTATACAAATAACACGATGCAATTTCCTTGCATGTACAAACCCTACAAAGAATATGTTGTAATAACAGGAAAACATCTATAGTATAAATTTTTCCAACAACTCTCTCAGTTAGGGGCAAAGAGGTCTCTAACACAGGCTCACCATGAACCGATCCAAAGTTTGCCTCGATTTCACTAAATCGCATGTAATTTAAGCATCTAAAAATTTTGGTGCAAGAACGTAAGCAAATTCTTTTGATAGTTGGCATACCTCCCATATTATGCATGTAAGCCTTCACACCGAGATGTCGTCCAAAATTCAACAAAAAATTTACCTCTATTATAGGCAATGGTCGACCTACGACAATTGTCATACATTTCTCTAACCCATTTGTTTTCTTGTAATCCAAAATCATCAACCATTTTGTCCAACATACGCTTGAACTCACCAACATCATAATCTCCCAACATATATTGTTTGAACCTCTTGACTAATTGTTTGTTTCCAACATTAGGGCAAGCATTTCGTTTCAAGTGTCACACACATAATCTCTGATGAGCTTATAGGAAGACCCTTCTGATGAAATTCTTCATTGTTAGATTCTCATCAGTTATATCAGATGTTGAACTTTTCCAACCCATTGATGACGAATGTTGTTCAAGCAACTGCACATAGGTTTCTTTAGTTTCTTTGCACACAGTTACACAACAAAATACAATACTATGGTTGTGGTTATTTACTTCAAATAACACAACAAGCAGGCACATATATTATTGCTCTTGTATGTAGCATCAAATGCCACAACATCACAAAATATCAAAAAGTCCCACTGAGCAGCACCATCACACCAAAACAGATAAGATATCCTACCTTTATTGTAAACTCTATGCTTCCAAAACATTGTTTCATATTTTGCACACATACTTTCAAGGAATTCACAAGCAACATTTGCATTGATGGATGACGTTAGTTGCAACCTTTCTTGTTCATTGTACATATCACGCTTACGAAATCCAACCTTTCCATAACCACCAGCTTCATTGACAAACAATCCAAGTATATGAGTGGTCTTAATCCCAACTTGCCTCATGTTTCTCATACGCCAAATGTCAATTTTGTCATCTTCCTATGTGTTGGGAGCATACTAGTAAATTGATCATCTAACAAACTACGATTATGAGCATCATGCATAAGTTTCATGTACCATTTGCCACTGTTAACTTCAATATGAACACGGCATTTTGCTTCACAACAACATCTAGCATGAGCTTTTGGTACTCGCTTTCGAGTTGTTGATCTACTTTTTTCCTCAATATACCCTTGTCGATAACAAACAAATATTTGTTGTGTTAGTTCCCCGCTTTTTTTTTCCATCACTTTGCTTTTTCTTGCAACAAAACCATGAAAGCTGACATACCAATTATAAAAAGTAAATGGAACACCAACATCAAAAATATGGTATTTCATAATATCCACTAAGCTTAATTCTTTAAAATTAATACATGAAATGCCTTGCAAACTATTAACTTTCGTAGACTCGTCAAACCGACATCCAGTAGTGCCATCAATTGAATCAACCTCTACACTATTTTCAAACTACCACTTTAGATCGGGATCCAGATCTGAATCGTGTATCTTGTATGTTTGTATTGAGGTATGAACGATCTAGACGAAGAACACATAAAACACAAATATGCAATGTATTTTTCCTTCACAAAGTTATAAGAACTTTACCAACCTTATTAATTAAGCCTTTTAATTTAATTCTTAAAGTCATAATATATAATTTACAATTTTCACAAGTGATGGGGAGCGTACTAAGATTTAAATATTGATCGGGGGTGTGTACATAATTACTAGTTAACGGAAGAACCCCTACGACAAGTTTTATCATTGGTCCAACCTAAACGGACCATTTGAATTGACTTATTTGAGTTTATTTATCAACCTAAACTCTTATGATGCGACTATTTGAGAGAACTTCTAAAAATATATTGCTGCAAAATACCATAAAATCGAGTGTTAACAATTTTAGACAACTTTATCCCATACTCATATTATGTTCCAAACTTCTAACATTTTCACTTTCTTTTTCTTTGTCTATTGTTTTTAATCAAAGAAGATTATCCCAAGAGTCTTCAAATATAATTACTCTAAACATAATGCAAGTGGTAGATGCTTTAGTGCATGTGGCGCGACAAGTGCATCGTACCATAAATCATTTACTCATGCTTCAAACTTTACCGAACTTCGACCGAACAAATATGGCTCTATACTCGGATTAAGAACACATTCATCGTTTAACTTGCAGAAAACACAAACCAACGTAAACCCAAAAACAATGCCATCATGTTCATGTTCATGTTCACTCCCTCTCTCTCATCTTTCACTCTCTTCCTTCTCCAAAACACCACTCCCACAAAAACGTTATCCACTTCATCCTCGTATCTCAATAAAATCCTCAACTAACAAAAACCCAGAAACAACAAAATCCACTTCATGGGTAAGTCCAGATTGGCTCACATCACTTTCAAAATCCTTAACAACATCAAAAAACGATGATTCCAACATTCCTATAGCAAGTGCTAAGCTTGATGATGTTTCTGATCTTTTGGGTGGTGCTCTTTTTCTTCCTTTGTTTAAATGGATGAATGAGTATGGTCCTATTTATCGTTTAGCTGCTGGTCCTAGAAACTTTGTTGTTGTTAGTGATCCTGCTATTGCTAAACATGTGCTTAAGAATTATGGGAAATATGGTAAGGGTCTTGTTGCTGAGGTTTCTGAGTTTTTGTTTGGGGATGGTTTTGCTATTGCTGAAGGACCTCTTTGGACGGTATTCTTTAATTCTTTAACATCGTTTTGATTCTGTTTATGTTTTATGTTTTTTTATGAGATTGTTGTGTGTTTTGAGAATGATGAAATCAAGTTTTTATAGCAATGTGGGATGTTTTGGTTGTGCTATAGAATTTTAATTTAAGCAATAATAATATCACATGGCTGCTTATATATGCGAATAGGGATGAGACCAAGCTACTCCCTGAGTAACTCTTATCATTGAGTAACTCGATCTATAAATTAACCGAGTAAATGATCATTTTGGCCCTTAAATGTGTTAGGCGTTGTCGCTATAGTCCCTGAGCTAACCAACCAAAGTTACAAGAACATCTTCGAAATTGTCTCTCCTTCGAAATTGGTTCTTGAATTGGTCTTCCATAAGTCAATTTGGTCCATCAAATTACGAGTAGTAGATACACTCAAGAATATTTTTTTAATAATTTTGATAAATTCAATAACTATAGATAGGGAGATCGCCTTGCAAATTTAGGAATCAAAATAACTGCTTAATCTATTAAGTGATTTCATCTCACCATTGTTGTGCAGCCTGGTGCACTGTAGCTCCCGCATACGCAGGGTCCGGGAAGGGGTCCCACCATTTTGGTGTATTGTACGCAACCTTACCCAGTTTTGTTTACACCAGAGGCTGTTTCCAGGACTTGAAACCTTGACCTTTTCAGTCATGTGACAACAACTTTACCGTTGTGCCAAGGCTCCCCCAATCTCACCATTGCTATTTATTTATATTCTAAAAAGTATATTCTAAGTTAAATTTAAGATATTTGATGAAACATCATTTAGTTTTGAAATTTTACAAAATCGTGTGTACTTGATTTACTCCATAAGAACTTAATTCAATGGTTTCGATTGGCAAAACTTAATGTAAACAATGAGATTTTGAATGGAGTAATTAAACCTCATATTGTAGTTGGTTCTCTTGGGGTATAAAAATCAATCAATTATTCACTTATAGTTGAATTGGTACTGGTTGAGCTTTTAATAATGATTTTATAGGTTATTTTGGCCAACCTTCAATTTTGTTACAGTTATTTTCTTATATTTATTAGGCAAGGCGCAGGGCTGTGGTTCCATCTCTTCACAAACGGTACTTGTCTATTATGGTGGATAGGGTGTTTTGTAAATGTGCAGAGAGATTAGTAGAGAAGCTACAAGCTGATGCAGTTAATGGAACTGCTGTTAACATGGAAGACAAGTTTTCTCAGTTAACCCTTGATGTTATTGGTTTATCCGTATTCAACTACAACTTTGACGCACTGAATTCAGACAGTCCTGTTATTGAAGCCGTTTACACTGCACTGAAAGAGGCGGAGGCTCGGTCAACCGATCTTTTGCCCTATTGGAAGGCAAGTTCTTTTCTCATATCCCATTTGTTATATGAAGTTTGGATTTTCTTTCTGTGTTCATCACACCTTTTTTGTCTTTGTTTTATTTTTGCTGCAGATTGATTTTCTTTGTAAGATAATCCCAAGACAAATAAAGGCTGAAAATGCTGTTAGTGTTATCAGGAAAACTGTAGAAGACCTTATTGCACAATGTAAAGAGATTGTAGAGTCCGAGGGTGAAAGAATTGATGCTGATGAATATGTGAATGACGCTGATCCTAGTATTCTTCGATTTTTGCTTGCCAGCAGAGAAGAGGTATGATGTATGTCTATTCCAAAAGTATACTTTGCTTTTATCGTCGTCTATGAAGCACGGACACTCCTCAGAGTAGGCGTGTCCCGGTGTCGGACACGACACGTGTCCGACACCGACACGACACCGACACTTGTAATTACACTGAATTATGCGATTTTTTCAAATTATTAGCTGTGTCGGCGTGTCCGTGTCGTGTCCGGTGTCCGTATCCGTGCTTCATAGATCGTCGTGTTCTTTGGCAGCTGGCTGCATATTGAGAATGTATTATAATATATGTTTGATATTAGATGATATATAAAGTTTCCCTTTTCTGTTGGATTATAGATCTCGAGTCTTGACTTTTTCTGAATGTTGATAGATAGGGAGTGGTATAGATGAACAGTGAATTTGTTTTATGTGAACATTATTAGTTGTTTATAATTACTTAACAGTCTGTTCAAGTTACTAATGCTGAGATGTTGAACATAGCACAACCATGTAAATTTCATATTTCAACTATTGTTTAAAAATGTTCATTTTTCCATTTATTTTCTTGGTCGTTATGTTACATTTTTTAAAAGGGGTCAACCATCTAATTTTCTGATTTTGGAACTTCTAGTTGTGTAAGTTTTACATAAGAACACGAATGACAATACTTTGATTCATTTACTGAGTTTTATACTTTACTTTCGCTTTCTTTTGATCTGTTCTACATGTTTATATTCTTACTTGGTGGTTCTACATGTCAGGTTTCTAGTGTGCAATTGAGGGATGATCTTTTGTCAATGTTAGTTGCTGGTCATGAGACCACCGGTTCGGTGCTCACTTGGACACTTTATCTTCTAAGTAAGGTACCATTTTACTCTTCTTCAGTGTATTTAGTTTTCTTTCTAAATGACAACGCTCTCATAATTTTGTCCCTCTTCTTTACAATTTGTTGGAACAATATTTAAAAGTTCCAACACGATTTGAGTGCAAAACCTCTTTCAATTTTTCATTATTGTTAAGAAGATTCTGTTGTATATTTTTTTGTGGCGTAACATGGAAACTGGTTATGCGTCTGGGTCTCATGATGGTGATATATTGTTTTTGATTTCCCTTTTGAACTCTTAATTAATCGTCAAATTACAAATTTTCCCCCCTTGTGTCCTCAAAGCCAATCTAGCTATGAATATAGAAAGGTGGAAATTTTTAAACCAATTTAATGACCTCATAACCTTCTAATTTCATTCAGCTTTGAGAATGATTCAAGGACTTTGTCAAATTTTATCCATTCTGATTTTTAGTTTATATATCTCTCTCTATTTGTGTGTTGTAACACATGATTGTTAACATTGAGCCAAAACAGAACAAGAGCTTCATTATGGTCTTCCCCTGGTGAATTATTATCTCTACTTATGCAGGATTCTTCCTCATTGACAAAAGCTCAAGAAGAGGTAGACAGAGTTTTACAGGGAAGGCGTCCTACCTATGAAGATATGAAAGATCTTAAGTTCTTGAATCGCTGTATTATCGAGTCACTCCGACTTTATCCACATCCTCCCGTAGGTTACTTACAACAATTTACAGCATGAATGTCTTTTTGAGTTTGAAAATATTGTTTGTTATCTTTTGTGTATGAAAGATCTAAACTTATGTATAGGTTATGCTTGATAGGCAAAACTTCCGATATGACAAACAGTTTTATTTTTTACTTTTTAAACTTTGAAAGTAACATTTGCTGATATAATGATCCTGATTGCTGGAATTTCTGAAATCCAGTAGTTTCTGAGAATTATTCCTTTTTTATCTTCTTTGATTACACATGTTACTATCTTCATTGAAATTACTGGTTCTGTTTAGGAGAAACATATCATAGGCCTAAGCGACAGACTACAATAGTAGACTTGACACCATAACTTGACTCCAAACCTTAAGGAAATTAGTAATTTAGTATACGGGCCTTTACACTTATATTGTTTTTATTAAACCTATTATTAATCAATGTCAAACTTCATCACTCAGTTGAATTTCCTGACTAGTGAAATATCTTTGACTAATTTTATAGTTTCTGATGGTTTTATATGACTTTATGCGCCTTAAGGTATTGATAAGAAGATCTCAAATTCCTGATGAGCTTCCGGGTGATTACAAAATCGATGCCGGTCAAGATATTATGATTTCTGTGTACAACATACATCATTCTTCTAAGGTATTACTTGATCAATGTTCTTCTGTGAAAAAAGGTTTCATATAAAGACAGCATAGACCTTTGATATTATGCTTTTCTTTGTATTTTCCAGGTTTGGGATAGAGCTGATGAGTTTTTGCCAGAAAGATTTGATTTGGATGGTCCAGTACCAAATGAAACAAATACAGATTTCAGGTGCGCATTTTGGTTACAGTAAAAATTATTGCACTCCACAAAAGTGGTGTAAATACACCTCTGCTCCTGTAGCTAGTTACTTACACAATAAGACTCTGTTTGGATAAACAACTTAATCAATCAGTTATAGCTTAATTCCGTTTAAAAATAAGCTTTTATAGCATAAGCACTTAGATAAGTGTTAATGTATAAGTTACTTGTATAACAAAAGATAAAATAATGTTAAATCGTTTTCCTATAAGCTGTTTTCATAAACTATCATGGAGAGCTTATGAAAATAAGCTGAAAACAACTTATGGACATGTCATAAGCTGTTTCCTTAAACTCCCCAAACAGACATACAATTGTTTATGTCACTAGATAAGCTCAAATAAGCCAATCTAAACAGGCCCTAATTGGCATATTATATTCTCCTACTAATGCACTCTTATCTTTTCTAATCTTTGTTATCTTTTTGGAGAGTGTTCATTTTTGTTATCAATCCTTTGGAGTATTTTTATTTGTATATCACAATGTACTCATATTTAGATGAATCAAAACATGTTACAGATTCATTCCATTCAGCGGCGGGCCTCGAAAATGTGTCGGTGATCAGTTTGCGTTATTGGAAGCTACCGTTGCTCTTGCAGTCTTTTTACAGCACATGAACTTTGAGCTGGTCCCTGATCAGAATATTGGCATGACTACTGGAGCAACAATACATACAACAAATGTAAGATTATCTACTTTTTTTTCTTCTTTGATATATATGTTTTCAACGAGTGGCTTCTTTAGTCTATGTTCTTCACTTGTACTAATTTTCTATGCATTGCAAGTCTCATTATTTAAGTCTTCTTTCTTTTTATCAAAAGTGGAAGAAAAATATCTATTAATTTACTCACTATTATTATGATTTTCTAACTATAAATCAAAGGAAAAGAGACTCTAACTAGAACATTTTATTGTCACCTAATATGATTTTGTTTTTGCAGGGTTTGTACATGAAACTGAGCCAACGGTTGAAATAGTTGACATCCACTTTTTCTTCACATAGGCTGCAAAATTTATTGGCGAATAACTATCAGCAAGATTAAATTATTTTTTTGAGAGAAGCAATATCAAATTCTTATGGCGGCTTATTTGTGCCATTTCGTATACCACAAGTTATGCAGTAAATATGCATTTGATAGAAAATATTTCCAACAGTTTAATTATTTATTCGTATTTTCTAAATGCTGTAATGTTTTGCTGATAGAAAAAGTGAAGAACTAGTGCAGACAAGTTCCACCTATATTTAATTTAAGGGATTGGTCAAGTGGTAAAAAGATAAGTCTGGAACTCAAAAATCTTGGATTTGAGTCTTGCGCTAAATTCTCTTTATTCGAATTATTTTTTATAAAACTTATTTATGCATACCCTCTTTATTAGTTTTAAATTTTTAGTTTTCAATTTATTTATTTAGATACGACATATTTAGTAGTATCGTACATATCTAAGCATAACTTTTAAAAAAAATCAGATGTCAAGTTTAAATTAAATCATATTTTTTGATAAAATTTAATCATCGAAAAATTAACCACCAATTTACTTGTTGATTTTTCATTCAAAGAATTTCAAGCAAAGACAGATTACCTTAATTTTTTGACTAAGAACCAGATTACCTTATTTTTCTTGTCAATCTTCTAAATAATATAAGCATTTTCCTTAAAAATGTCAACTGTCTCGATTATTGAATGAATTGACTATTGTCATCTTTTTCTTGTATTGCAATGCCCATAAGAAATAAGATTATTTGGACACATAAACAACTATAAAGAAAATTAAATAATGAATAAATTAATCACGTCATTCAATATCATTACAATAATTTATCTTTAAAAAGAAAATCATTTGTGTGAGTGTGCCCAAACTTTTTACATTTGGGTTTGTCTCTAATTATTTCTCTTTATTTCTTCCGTCAAAAAGATCATAATTTTTTATTTATTCATTAGTCTCATCAACTTTTCTTAGTAGAATGCCTTTGTCTTAAGCCTCTCATGTAGCATTCATATGTTGCCTTGGGTTTCACTTCATTTGTTGTTGGGCATATCGTTTTCTTTTGCTTAGTTTTCTTTTCACTTCATCAAAATATCAGTACAAAAACAATGATCAGTACAAAGCAATCACAATTAAGTAAGCATATAATAGTACACCAAACTAATTAAGCAAAATTAGGAGAAACAAAAATCCTCTATTATTATCATCATAAAACACAAAGTCTTCTATTTTAGTGACAAGTAACTAGTACTTAGCACCATGGCCAAATTAACCAATGGCAAATGGACCCAATGCAAACCTACCACATAAATCTTATGGCTATAGAGAGATTAAATTCATCATTCTATTATATTAATTATTATAACGTGTTTTGAAGGAAAGAGAATGGGACATTCTTTTCTTATTAACAGTTACTTTCACATAAGCTTGGCTGGTGATTAACATTGGATCAAACCGATGTGACACCGAAGCAAACCTGAAAAAACAAAACTTACATAAATGAACAGCTACATATGGTAAGTAACACCTTAATTAATTACTGTATTTAAATTTAAATTTATATCAACACAAAAAACTCTATTTTTAATTCTATTCAATAAGCAATTAACGAAACAGACACAAATTGAATACGACGCCGCCAGCATTACCATTCTCACGAGAGAAAGACGCAAAGCTGTCCGTACGGAATGCGCAATATCATATGTTTTGTCAAAATATTATCAATCTTATTCCCTCCGTCCCAAATTGTATGACGTTTTGCGCATTTCACACATATTAAAAAATATAATTAATATTGTGTGGGAAAGCATATTATGAGTTGTTTTACAAAATTATCCTTAATAAATGATATAAGAAAGATAAATGAAGGAATTAAAAGAAAAGAGAGTAATAAATAGTTAAGGATATAATGAGAAAAGTAACATTAATACTGCATTGGTACTATAAAACGGCATATAATTTGGGACAATTTTTTTTCTAAAATGACATACAATTTGGGACGGAGAGAGTATATATCAATCCAATTGTTATTAAAAATTAAATTTAGAAGCTAGAAAACTTGAAATCCTTGACCTTTATGTCTCGTGATCTAAAGATTTTTTTTAATAAAAAAAAGTCAAATTGTAGTGATATCGGACATAAATGACTCAAGTCCTAACCCACTTAATTGACCGGATGGTATTGACCTAAGATATGAGAATGTGCTCCTACTTAAGATTTCAGGTTCGATTTTCTTCCAATTTATGTGAGTTAATTTAGCTTATTAAAAAGACTGACTCAAGTCAACGAGTTCCTTCAATCTCTAATTCATAAATAAAACAATTTTGAAATATGCTATCTATAAATTAGTTCATACACATTCATACATACAACTATGCACGTAAAGTGCTTCTTCCCTAAAAATGTTCGTAGTTGAAAACCACGCAAGAAAACCAAATGCACGTAAAGTGCTTCTTCCCAAAAAATGTTCTTAGTTGAAACCAAAACCAAATAATTTATCTGATACACTTCTAGTTAATAAACTTCAGCAAGTAACAAATTATTTGTTCAAGAGTTTTATATCGAATGAAATATAACATGAACGTGTTTATATAAGTGTGTTAAGTAAGTAAGGTTGAGTTATGAGATTTTGTTATGTCTAACCACAATTTATAAGATTGTTTAAAAGAACTTAAATTCTAAAAAGAAACGTTTTTTTATCAGATTTTATTTACCTCTTAACCCAACTCCGAATTACCAATACCACATTCTTTAAAAAAAATAAAAAAGAATACCACACAAGAAATTAATCACGATATTGTCAATGCAAAGTCTCTATCATAGTCCTCATAAATTCTTGTAGTCTATATCCTATTTTTGTATCAACATCCAAATATACACATATTCTTGTTCTAATAAAGAGCCGAATCTTGAACATATCAATTATTATTCTTCCACCATTATCCTTCCTTCGTAAACAGGCTGTTCAATTTTGTTGGCTGGTGGTTGCAGTTAGTAATAAGCTCCAACCTCTCCTATCCTAAAAAAGTAACAACTTTTACTTTCTTATCCAACCACTGAACGACACGTCAGCATATAAGAGAAAAATAAATTAGTCGTAGCTGTTTCTTTCCGTTTTACTCCTCCACTCAACACTACACTGTTCATTCTTATGGATACACAAACACACAAAACATTAAAATTAAAAAAATAAACGAATCCGGCTCGACTCTACAATTACGCACTTTACCGATCACACTTCCTTTATTATGTGTTGTTGTATCTTTCTCGTGCCACTTTTTTTCTGTTTGTTTGTGTTTCTCTCTCCCGCGATAGTTTGAAGGAACAATAAAATAACAACACCCTTCACAACAATGACCATTTAGCTAACTCTCTCTCTCTCTCTCTCTCTCTAACAGTTGGTGATAGTGGTTGCGGAGAAGATGATCAAAATCGTGAATGTGATCAACGTAGAACTCAATGCACACTCATTTTCACAGAGAAGAATTAACACTGTGTAAAGTGTGAAGAAGAAGAAGAAATTTCTAGAAAGAAAAAATGTTTAAGCTTCACAAGCACAGGTCTGCGAAATCAGTTGATAGAATTGAGTTCAGAATTTCTCATCTCAAAGCACTTCAGGTTACTTCTTTCACCTTTTCAATTTCAATTTCAATTTCGTCTTGTTCTTCCTAGTTTTGCTTTACGTTGATTGATCAATGAACTGTGATGTTATTTTGATTATGTAATCGATCATAATTTGGAAATTAGACATGAAAAACGTGGAATGCTGAGTTTGGAGTAAATGAATTACGGTTTACATTTAGTTGTAACGCGTTTCAATTGAACTTCTATGAAATCGAAGGTTCGGGTTTCGGATCATAGTGTTTTGTTATTGATATAGCTGCATTAGCATATTTTGATGGAATGCAGAACAATGCTTCATGCATATTCAGTTATAAATGGTTAAAGATGATAGAACAGAACCAAATCATAAAGCGACTTAAGTGGAGTGTTTAAATGGTTAAAGATTAAAAGGTATTATATATATTAAGTGCTTATAGCATAATTATTTGCATATAAGTTATTTCTTTGATAAATAATAAAGTCAAACTGTTTTCATATAAGCTATCATGTAGAGCTTACGGAAATCAGCGGAAAATAACTTATGGACATGTCAATAGCTGTTTACATAAGCTCTTCCCATATAAGGCTTGTTTGGATTGACTCATTTGAGCTTATTCATTGGCATATGTTTTGTGAGACTTTTTGGAAGAACTTAAGAAACGACTTATGACATTGTTCATAAGTTGTTTTCAGCTTATTTTCATAAGTTCTTCAAGATAGTTAATGAAAATAACTTATAAATTATACGAAAATAATTTAAATTTATTTTATCTTTTGCTGTAGAAATAGCTTATACATAATAAATGATAAAGTCAAAAGTCAAATTGTTTTCATATAATAAATGATAAAGTCAAAAGTCAAACTGTTTTCATATAAGCTATAACCTCTTATCATAAGCTATCCTGGAGAGCTTACAGGAATCAGCTGAAAATAACTTATGGACATGTCATAAGCTGTTTCCATTAGCTCTTCCCATATAAGGCTTGTTTGGATTGACTCATTTGAGCTCATCTATTGGCATAAGTTTTCTGAGACTTTTTGGAAGAACTTAAGGAAACAACTTATGACATTGTTCATAAGCTGTTTTCAACTAACTTTCATAAGTTCTTCAAGATAGTTTACAAAAATAACTTATACGAAACTAATTTAAAGTTATTTTATCTTTTGCTGTAGAAATAGCTTATACATAAACGCTTATCATGATAGTCTCAGGTACTTGTACTATAAGCTGCAAATAGCTATTTATTCAAACCATTCAAGGCCTTGGCTTAAATTTTGTTTTAGAACTGCACAATCCAAATGCTTTTATGTTTGAAATGAAATTCTGTGTGGCTACAAAAAGAAAGAGCTGATTGTGTAAAATATCAAATGCTAATTGAATTCTAATGTTAGCAGGTACCAAAGGGGTGGGACAAACTGTTTGTTTCTGTTGTCTCTGTAGAAAATGGTAAAACAATTGCAAAGTCAAGCAAAGTGACGGTGCGAAATGGAAGTTGTCAGTGGTCTGATACTTTTGCAGAATCTATATGGTTTTCAAGAGATAATTTGTCCAAGGAGACTGATGATTGTGTTCTCAAGCTCATTGTTGCAATGGTACTACTATCACTATTGCTGCTTCTTTTATTATTATGCATTGCAGTCCTTTTGCTGTTAACTTTATAAGTTTGAAATAACTTCGCTTGGATAATTAAATAAATGATACCATTTAACAGGGATCATTAAGATCTGGAATCCTGGGAGAGGCCACAGTTAGTATGACCAGCTATGCGAGTTCAGATGCAGCTGTTCCACTTTCAATCCCGCTAAATAAGTGCAACCATGGGACAGTTTTGAATGTGAGTTAGACTACTGAAAGCTATGTATTATGTGCATAAAAGGCATTTTCTGTCAAATTTGAGGAAAATTTAACACTGAAAATCTGAAAAATAAAAGACTTCATGCTTAAAAATATAGTCTTATGTGTGTAGTCAGATAGATAGATACACACTTATGTATTTTGGTAGGAATGCTATTGCAGAAAAATGCCATTGATCAGAGTTTTTTGAAATTCAGTGGTTATGTATTTTGCAGGTAACAGTGCAGTGCCTTACACCAAGAAAAAAACCCAGGTTTGTATCGAAGGGTGATCTTTTATATAATAATTATAATGTCTATTATTACATTAAATAGTGATCAATTGCAAATTTTCAGGGATCAAGAATCAAGGGAAACAAATTCTCATTTGAAGGCTATGAGTGAAAATAATCATGAAGTGGCTGTCAAGTCAAATGGATCTGATTGTTCATATGTACAGAGTGTTGAATCTTCCTCTGTTGGTGATGTGGACTCTACCTTATCACCTGAAGAAGTTGAGACTATGGTAAAATTGCAACATTCTCCCTATCTTCAGTGTGCTGTTGTACATATGGTTCAAATTCCTGTCCATGCATGCATATTGGTACATAATAATTCTGTGTCTATAACTATATTGCATCCAGTTAGTAACACCTGTAGCCTTATGTATGCAAACACTACTTTTTTTTGAGATAATTTTGAGTGGAGATGGTAACTTCATTTCATCCTTTAGGTCCTTAAAGTAATTCATTGTACAGAGTTGTCTTCAATCAGGGTCTAAGAAAAAAAAGTACTTCTTTATGCAGAGCTATCAGCTTGCACATCTCCATGGTAATGTCACTGTTAGTCTGTCTGTCTTTATCATGATACTAACACTATGTACCTTGGTTGCAGGTAGAAAATCTTCCTGGTTCTGTATCAACTTACAGCTATAACTCAGCTGAGGATTCCACAGGAAAGGGAAATTTCTCCACATACATGAGTGATGGGCAGAGCCGGACGGGAAGACAAGATTCAACCGGTTCCCAGAAAAGTGTATCCCATTACGACTACCCTGTTAATAATAACTCTTCTCAGTCGAATCGTTCATCATTCAATTCCCAAAATATGCAAGACACTGGTGCATCATCTTATAAGAAGACCAATGGTTCTAATAACAGTCTTGAAGCTACAGAAGACACAAGTGAAGAGCTACGGGCAGAAGCAAAGATGTGGGAGATGAACGCCAGAAAGCTGTTGGGGGACTTGGAGATGTTGAGGACAGAATTCTCAGATCAATCCAAAAAGATGGAAGGTCTTGAAATGGACCTTTCAACAGCATATGTAGAACGTGATAGTTTGAAAAAAGAAGTTGAGCAGTTAACATTGTCATCAGGAGATCCAATAGTGAGACAGAAAACTTTGGAAGATTCAATATCTCAAGGTGAAAGTATTCCAGAAATTGAAAACGCTCTAAAAGATGAATTAAAGTTTCAGAAAGGATCCAATGCCAATCTGTCTTTGCAACTAAAGAAGAGCCAAGAAGCAAATGTTGAGCTTGTTTCTGTTCTTCAGGAGTTGGAAGAAACCATAGAACAGCAGAAAATTGAGATAGAAAACCTTTCATCATTACCCTCAAAACTCAGTGCTCTCGAGAAATCTTTCCAGGTAAGTGAAGAAGGAAACATGATCTTAATTCAACAAATAGAACAGTTGGAAGAATCAAAGAAAAATCTGCTGGCTATGGTGCAAAAACTGGAAGAGGCATTGGAGAATAAAGTTCAAGACATTGAACATGCAAAGATTCCAAACAAAAAAACACTTCAAGATATTGAAATGGAATATGAAATCAAATTATCTTCTAAAGAGGAAGAAATCTCAAGTTTGAAAGCAAGACTGTTAGACTCTGTCCCAGAAACCTGCAATGGAGAGACTGTGTCAAGAAATGTAGGTAATGCAGATCTTTTGGAACAAATCGAAGTATTGAATGAGAAAGTTCAGGAACTTGAGATGGACTGTAATGAACTGACAAACGAAAACCTTGAGCTTTTATTCAAGCTGAAAGAAGCAAAGACCGATTCAAAAGATGAAGGTGCGTCCAAAGATCTTTTGTCAAATATATTCAAAGATCAATCTTTTTCTAGCTCCGAGTCTGTCGCAAGCAACAATTTATTTAGAATATTTCATTCAGAAGACATGCTCCCGGAGGAAAACGCCAAGAAGATTAGTAATGACGGTCATATTTCAATTCGAGAGCTTGAGACTTCTAAATCAGCACAAGAAGTTGGAATCACAGATCTGAATAATGAACTAAGTGATGGGACATCTGAGATGGAAAACCTTGAGGTCAACTCATCAAGTAAAGTAAAGGATATTGGGGTTCTGCAAAAGCTCCTAAGTGAGTTGGAAGCCAAGGTTTATCATCTGGAACAAGAGAAACTTCAACTAGAAGAACACATGGAGGACAAGACAAACGAACAAGAGTCTCAATTATCAGAACTAGAGAACGCTAAAAATCAATCTGCAAGGCTCCAAGAGAAGATTGCGGAGATGCAGTCTGTGATGGATTCTTCCATAGAAGATTTGGAACAAAAACTAAAGGAAACACAATATCATTGGTCAGAAGCACAAGAAGAATGTGAATATCTCAGAGGAGAAAATCAGCAGTTACAAATTACCATTGAAAATCTTGAAGAAGAATGTGATTCATTTGAGAAGCTAAATGGATATTTGAGGCAGCAAAAGTTGGAGTTAGAGCAGTATTGCTCCCTTATGGGAGCCAGGTTGAGGGAATCAAGTGAAAGATTTGATGATTACTGTGGAAGAGTGGGACTCCTAGAAAAGAAGTTTGCTTTGATGCTGGAAGAGATTACATCAAAAGAGAAGAATTTAACTGCAGAGATGGATGGTATTTTGGATGATAATAGGAAACATATGGATCAGAGTCAAAGCTTATTGAATCAGATGCAAATGGAGAAGATTGTGGAAATTCAGAACCTTAAACTAGAAATAGAGAATCTCAGTCTGAAACTTTCAGCAGCCTATGATGAAAAGGAGAGAATAGCTTCCAATGCTTTGCTTGAAGTATCCACATTGCGTGCTGATAAAGCCAAATTGGAATCCGCTTTTGGAGAAGTTCAATCTGAAGTGATTTTGTCGAAGAATGAGGTTAATGTGATGCAGACTGAATATAAACAGGAGTTGAAAGACCTAACAACTGAGCTTGCCGATTTCAAATTTCAAATGGAAATGCTGATGGCTGAACATGAAAAATTGTCAGAGCTGGTGGAGGACTACAAATCGAGAGAACTGAAATTCAAAAGCACTATTAATTCCCTTGAATCAAAACTTACAGACACTGAATATGAAAGACAACAATGCATGGATGAATCCAGAAATTTGAAGGTTCAGTTGCAGCAGACATGTCAATTTGAAAATGAGATTATGGCTCTCAAGAGTGAGCTTAACACTTCCAATACTGAGAAAGAGAGACTGAAATCCTCATTATGCTTGAAATCTGAACTATGTGAAGATCTGAAGGCAGAGAATACATCATTTGAACGAAAGATGTCAAGCTTGGAGAAGGCTGCATCAGAATTGGAGCACTGCAAGAGAACTAGAACATCCCTTGAAGAAAGGCTTATGCAGTTGGAAAATGACTTGAATGCAAGAGACGCAAGATGTGCTCAGGAAAAATCTAAACTTCAGGAAAAAGTGCAGGCCCTTGAAGAAGAATTGAAACTGATTAAGGAACAAAAGCGAAATCAAGTTTCAAAGCTAAACAGGAAACCTGTTAATGATGATCAAAAGGCCTCAAAAGTTAGTGTCTCTTTTTCAGTAATTGCATGATATCATTGTGATGACACAACTAATATTTTATTTCTTTCATTTAGCAGAACTCTATTATTAAGAATACCAATCAAGTTCGCAGCATTAGGAAAAAGCCATCTTTAAAGAATGACAGAGAAATCCTGAAAGATCAACAGGACCCTTATAACAGCAGGAAACATCAAACTGAGGTGATATGCTTTGAATTTTTCTTATTTTGTTTTACCTCCTTGTCAAAGGTTATCAAGTATATTTTCTGGCTTCAGTGTTGCGGCTCAAAGAGATCATATTAAATAATTGCAATCTAACTGGAAATTAAATGTTTTTGTTTGTCTCACCTTTTTCTTCACAGGTGGAAAGTGAGCATGGACTTCTTGATGAAAATGTTCATGTAGTTGAAGTAGAACCAGTGTCAAAGAGTCAATTGCTTGAGACTGCAGTAGAAAAAGCTAAAGAAGCCATTGACATATATGAAGTTCAACTTAACAGGTCAGAGGATCACATTGCATGTCTTCAAAATAAACACCTAAAAGCTTTTGGTCTGCTTGTGTGACTCATTATTCTGTTTCTGCTATTATTTTATTTTGAACTTTGCAGACAATAACAAAAACCTTTATCACTAAGTGGGTTATTTTGAATCACTTTAAGAGGATATTTCCGATCTCTTGAAAGAAAGGATGTTTGAGATTGGAATATATTAAGACACTTGTAGTTGTACAAATTAGGACAAATTTATAAGTATGAAACTGCTTTTGACAATTCTAGCTTATTAGATATATGTCTGTCCAGAATGTTTAAGGTTAAGCCAATAGGCTATGAGGTATTTTGCTTGCAGCGATTGTTATCAGGTAAAAGCACCATGTAAAAGTTTGAAAAGTAAAAGAAAATGTGAATTACAAAACATTGATTGCCAAATTTGTGATTAATTATCTCTTAGTATGGTTTTCTACTTTCCCCAGTAGAAAAACTTATCTAAAAGGAGCTTTTTAGAGCCTTAACAAAGGAGTTTGGGGAAAAAAAAGGACTGTGATTTCAGTCTTCCCTGAATGTCCAAGACCAGTCTACCAAATAATGTCTAGTTCCTCCATAAATGATTGTGTTTTTTACATATACAACTATAGGATCCGATTTTCATTTGGTTCAGTTGGTTGTTAGTGAGGCGTGTGTTTTATTCTCTTTAGCAATTGGTGGGGTTTAGAACCAAGTTCGATCGACACAGTCGAAGTACACATGGATAATTCATTTAGGGATATCAGAAGAGCTGTGGTAACTCTGCTGCCAACTATTTAAAGCCAATTATAAAGCATCAAGGTATATCCATGTTATACCTTTAGTTTAGGTCGGCGTCGACCTATAAATCAGGATTGCAGGAATTTGAAACATCAGAGAGAAAAAAAGCCTGCTTAAGTCATTTGTATTATACCCTTGTTCTTAGGTCATCCGTTAATGCTCTACAAAGTCATTTGTGTTATAAAATTCCTTGTGTTTTTATCCTGCAGGTCGTCATCTCAAGGCCGAAACAACCATGCAAATGGCCTAGTAAAATCAATGGTCGAAGAAGAACTAGTGACAAAAGAAAAGTTTGAATGTACAAAATCAATGCTGGAGGAAGAGTTGAGAGATATTCAGGATCGTTACTTCCACATGAGCCTTAAATATGCAGAGGTGGAATCTCAGCGTGAAGAACTTGTAATGAAGCTCAAGGTGGCTAAGAGCAAAAAAGGATGGCTCTCATAGAACTATAACCAGTCTTGTTTTAATATTTTATGCTGAAAATCTCAGGTTCCTTATAACACGAATTTGAAGTGCCACATAGTTTTAAATCTGTTATAGGATGTATAGTAGTATACTTTTGAAAGGGATCATTGGTTAGGAGAGTAAAACTGAAACCATAACGGTCATCGTAAATATCAGAAATTTTGAAAGGTAGATATTAACAAAGAAAATGATATTATGATTGTCTTGCAGCCATACTAGCTCTTTTATGTGCACTTTATTTATTTTGTACTCTTTATTTGGCATGCCTCCATCCATGGAGCTACATGGTTTCAATTTCGGAACATTAAACTTTATGTTTTGGAATTTTATTTTATAATTGTAAATGCATCTTCCATTGCGACATAAGCATATCATCCTCACTATATCGAACTAAATGTTTTCTGATTCAAACTTGACAGTCCAATATCAAATATTAGCACTTTTGCGAGACCGCAAATATTTCATCTCTCGTAGATGTGATAATTTGATGACGTGATAGAAAAAAAAAAAGAGATGTTGAATGGATGTAGAAAAATAAAAAAAAAGTTTATTTATCATAGTTGATCTTATTAAGTGAGGATGACGAATTTGGTCGGCATTACTCACATCTCTTGTCATGTCCCATAAAATAATACAATTGTTTTGGTGGAAGTCTATTGTCGCAAAGTATACTTCAATTATAAAAAAAGTATATTAAACGAATAATTTTTTTTAAAATCGTTGTCTTATTTCAAAATGAACTCACTTTTATAAAAAAAAAAAAAAAAAATCGTTAACTAAGCCATATAAACCACATATTCGATAAATGTAATTAAACCATGTATTTGTTACCCACTAATGTCCTATAAAACGAGATTAGTCTATACCGAATTTCACTCATTTTAAATGAGGTCTCACAAGTGGATAGAGTGATTGGCCTCCAATTAATTAGTTCTTAAGTTGAATACCTAATTAATTTTTTTTTTAAATAATGTCTTATAAAAAATTTAAAGGCTAGCACAATCTGATATGCTTAAGCCTTAATGTATCACAGACAATATTGCTTTTAGACAAACCTTATTCCACAATGAAACCACTTATTTTTGACTTATGAGAGGGTAGTCTTTCTCCGCCCCCCAAATTAATTAATTACATAAAACTTGTCTCAAAATGTCCTTCAAAGACTAAAAATCCTTTTGATGAGAAAGCAATCTTTACGCAAGCAAATAGATTACAAAGCTTTGATCTAAAATGTGGGCAGAGCAAATAATATTGGTCGATGATGATGCTGTTGTTGTAGCCAAGATTATGAAATGTCTCATATAAATATAAAATTAGAAAAGTTATGTGAAAGCTTGACACTGAACGGCTGAAAGCAAAATACGTGTACTCAATAACACAAATTATATGTTTTCAAAGGTTAAAATATTCAGTGGCGTCTGCCAAGCACACATAAAATTAGTCATTCTTTATGTTATTCACCTGAACCACTTTAGGAAAGAGTTATATTATGCACAAGTGAATTAATATCATAACTAAATTAAATAAAATATGATGTGATTTTGTGATCTAATGATAAAATATATATATTTATGTAAGATACAAAATCATTTTATTTCTTGCACGTTAAACAAAGCTTATTGTTTAGTAATTCCGACTGTTGTATGTTTGTTGGCAAGTAAATAGAGTCGTTCATAACATAGGTAGAGCATCCTAGAGCATCTTATTCCCACACTAGCCCCCGTATTTTCTATAATGTACCGCATATTTTGTATTCTCTGATTATGAATGAAATGTGTTAACCTTTCCTTTGCTAAAAAAAAACAATTTAAATAGTTAAGAGAAATGCTACCTACACAAATTTGTGCTGAACAGTGTGTGTTGCTAATATTTCTCTGTAACTAATTTATAGATTGGTTAATGAATATAATAAATTGTCGCACTTCATTAACCAATCTACTAAATGCATGAGATATATAATGGAAAATATCCTCTAAAGTGACATGAGAGTCCATTGAAATCTCTACCATTTATTGGAGATGAGAGAGAATGAAATTTTAATGGTTCCAACATGTTTACTAGCTCCATAATGTGAATGTGAATGGGAGTGATTTCATTGTAAGATAGAAACCACTTTGGAGTGTCACATATATGATCACTAGCTCCATAATCAATGATCCGAGAGTTTAGAGTAAAGTTGTGACAAGTTAAAAGATGAAATGAAACTAGTACCGTGCTTATCAATTGAAGTATGACCAGCTGATATGGAAGAGAAAACCTAATTAGAAGAAGCATGTGCAAGCAGTGAATCCTGATTAAAAGATGAATGTTGAAATAAATGCATTAACTTGTCATAGTGCTCAGTAGTAATGGAATGTAGTGAATCATGATTAAAAGGTGAATGTTGAATTAAATTCATCAACTAGTCATACTGATTAGTAGTAATGGAAGGAGAAGCACATTTTCCTGTATCAATCTAAGAAGTAGAGTCCACATTTTCTTTCTTCATTTTTTGTGATGCAACATGATTTGCAGATGAGTGATTAAAATTCCTCTGAAGATGTAGAGGATAACCATGTTTCTTATAACATACTTAATGGCGTGACCATTTTTACCATAATATGTTGAGACTCTAGGTTCATTAAAATTAGAACCATGAGTGAAATTCTTGTTATTGTTACTAGGATAACCACCTTTAAACTTTCCAAAATTCACAACATTGATCAATGGTGAAGTATCATCAGAAATAGGTGCAAAATTTCCCTACCTTTCATGTTGCAGCACCATGGAAGAAAATTATTCATTGTAGGAAGAGGATCCGTGAGAAGAATTTGTGACTAAACCATTGAAAATTTGTCATTAAAACCAGTAAGAAATACGATAGCATCGAGTAAAACATGGCTTTGTCTAGAATATGCCATAGATTCACAACAACATCGAACTCTACAGTTGCAACTACACATAGGTAGATAAATTTCCGATTCTTCCCAAAGAATCTTAATAAAAAGTAGTAATAGACTTTAATCTTGCTGTAAAGCATAGATTTCTTACATTAATTATGAAATTCTTGCCAATTTGCCCTACGAAAATCGTTCTTTAAGATCATTCCATGCATCAACATCATTTTCCTTGAACGCGATGGATTGAGCAATTGAAGGAGTTACTGGATTCAAAATCCAAGAATGTATCAACATGTTGCAATGATTCCAAGCGCGAAACATAAGATCAAAATAATCAGTATCCGGAGGGATTGTTCCATCAACAACTTCAAATTTCATCTTCCCTTCAAGAGCTTTGCGCATTGAATGATCCTAAGAATGGTAGTTGGATCCCTTAAGGACAAGAATAACTAATTACGGAGCATCATATGATATTTTAGGATATGTTTTTAGTTATTTTCTTTACATTTGAAGACAAATAAGAGGTCATTTAGAGGAGTTGTCCATGATTTGAGATACATTTTGTATTGTTTTCATTCAAGTCGTTGTAATTCACTTTTATCCCAAATCATGCAACTTCATAGGTGTTTTGAGTCTTTTGTATTGTTAAATCATATAATTCCGGCAAAGCAAGACACCACATGAAGGATCAAGGGATATGAAGAATAAAAATAAAATGGTTCTTAAAATATTTTTTAAGACAATGCAAGTTGGGGAAAATTCATTCCAAGTTCTAAGGCATTTCAAGACGAAAGAACGCTAAAAAAGGGACAAAAACTGCATAATTTGTGTCATGGCTACTGCCCCATGTGCCCTTGCGCTTTTTAACTGGCTACTGCAGTTAAAAATCACTTTCATCTTGTTTTTCAAGCTGGATCGGAGAAAAAAGCACATTTATCATATCTAAATCACCAAGTAATGAATCTTATAAATAGAGACCTTTGCACACACTTTTATAAGTTTTATTCTTTCAGAAAATTGGCGGTAAAAGGCAAAGGTCAAGCATCAGAGCTTCATGAAAGAGGGTTTCTCCTCTTCTTGTTCTCTCTAGGGTATGTTTTTCTATTGTTTTGTAATGATGTCAGTTACGATCAGTAACTAAACCTTTTTTTATTATGGTTCCACGATGAACCTATACTTACATGTTAGATACAATCAACAAAGTTTTCTAATCAGTTTATGATTTAGTTGCCTGATTTAATTTTTATATGTTCAATTCTTAATGTTTTTTAACTAGGGGTTGACCTGATTTATAGGCTAAGGTATATGATTGAATATCCTGCCGGTGTCCGAACAATAACTGTAGTAAATTGCATATTTTCTAAATTAATATATTTTCATTAAATATAAGTATGATTGTTAGGGTTATATGATTCATCATTAGGGGAAGTCGCAAGTAAAGCCCTTATCGAGGCACAAATACTCGGATTTCCCGCAGTTACATCACAGGGTCATATCAGAACTTTCGTTTATCAAGGCTAGGTCATAATTAATAATAAACTGAGTTAATACAGAACTTAGAGGGGATTCATGGATACCCCAATCACTTTTACTAATTTAAATAAAACAACTTAATCTCGAATTGTGCAAGACAATTCAAAACTTGCAACCCATAAACTCTTTTACTGTTTTTATAAACAAATAAATTTTGTTAATTGTTTAGTTGAACGACATTGCATGTGGAGATGATAACTTACTACTTTATTACTTGTTTCGATTTGGTCAACTTGTCAATTCGTCCATCAGTAAAACAAAGTAAGGATTAGATTGATCAAGAAGAACTTCAGTATTTCCAAAAGTTCCTAATCATTGTTGTTGCGAGAAAAAAAGTGTAACAAGTAATAAAGTGAGAAGTTATCGTCTCCATAGGAATTGTCGTGAACTCAACAATGTACTCGACTTATTAATTATATAAAAGCAATAAAGTTTTTAAGGGTTGCAAGTTTTAATTATTTGCACAATGAGAGTAGTAGTTTTGAATGCAGAAAAGTAAAGGTTTGATTCAGTTGTTCGAAGGCGATTAGAATTCTTCCAATCCCATCTACCTTCTTTGTTGGATTAATGCAAAGTACCTGCTAATTAAGGTTGAAGGGTTATATAAACATTGGTGAATTTGTGGGAAGAAGATTATATCCCTCTAGATATCGGATTTCTCACAACCGCATAAACAAAGTTATGACAACCATGGACATATCCTTTGAATTCAAATGGATCCAAACTAATTTATTAACAAACTTTTTGTTTTCTGGATGGATTAAATCAATAAATGGATTTGATGGATATGAATTTAATAGATCAAATTGCGCCCCTAAACCCTACCATTACTTAACAACAACAAAATTAAAGCAATTGGAAATTTTATAGGGATGAGCTTCTTCAAAACTCGAGATATTTGTTGATTTTTAAATCCATAAAATTTCCATGCTAGACAAACTCATTGGTATGTCAAGTCATTTAAGGTGGATGAAATAAACTGATTTAATACAAATTTTAATTTTAAATGAAAATTTATAATTTTCTAAATATATTTAAAAATATTATTATCAATCGTTCTTTCATTGATTTTGATAAGTGAATACTAAAAATATATTTTGCTGCATAAATAAAATTAATTTACTTTCTTTTCATTAATTTTAAAGACTAATTTACTATTTCATAAAGGTTAAATATATTTTTGATTCCTATAAATATTTGAACTTTTCGTGTTAATCCTCCTAAAATTTTCATTCAACTTTTGGTTTCCTAAAAAAAAAAATTGTCTACACTTTTGATATCAACTTTTAAGTTAGGTTATGTATAACCTTTTAAATTTTTAGGTTTTGCATAAATGTTTAGAATATTATGAGGAGAATCCAAAATAAATTAGAATACTTTAACCAAACATGAACTGAATATGAATTTTGAAGCGCTAAAAACATAAAAATTAATATTTAATTCATGGTTTGTTAAAAAATTCTAATTTTTTTAAGAGATATTTTTTATAATATTATAATAGATATGCTAACATGTGCCCTTAATGTACATTTTAGTATCCTGACCACTTTCCTCTTGTCGTTCCCTCCTTCCCTCTACTAGGGTTTGAATGAGAATGATGTATAGTGCCTCCCATATATGTTTCCATCATGTTACAATCGGCTAGCCTTGCTTCTCAAACACTTTCACTATGTCAATCGATGCTTTCAACCCCAAATCACTTTTACCTCAAAATTGGATTCTCCCCTGAATCGCTTTCGACCCCAAATCACTTCCACCACCAAAAAACTTTCACCCTCGCGGAGTTCTACTATTCCAAATATTTCTCTGATTGATCATCTTTCGCCT
>Ga0315915_1000267_pt1 | contig 48126 bp, 25 predicted proteins | sample MpolbnodulesMG_FD_207738 | JGI IMG/M metagenome (GOLD analysis project Ga0315915, IMG submission 207738) | Medicago polymorpha root nodule microbial communities from Los Angeles, California, United States - branched nodules | ecosystem: Host-associated > Plants > Roots > Nodule | place: USA... | reverse complement strand
CGGTATTCGAAAGAAGGTATACAATAATCACTGAAGTGGAACCGCTAAATCAGAAAAGAGGGAGAAGAAAAATCAATGACAAACATGAATGAAGAAGTGCCCGTGAATGATGGAAAAGAGGGAGAGAATGGTCACATGCTTGGCACATGAGTCACTTAAGTGGTGTTTTAATCTCATTCATTGCTTTTAATCCGATGGCTACAATCTATTCTCACCATTCTCACATAAGTTAGTCATTCTCATGTGATATGCCCCCTATATATATATAATGGAAGAGAAAACGTAATAGATAGTTATGTCAATTGTATTATTTTTGCAACAACATTCATGTTTTGAATAGAACTTTCCATTATATTGACATTAAGCTTAAGTTATTTTATTTACCATTCTTTTTTTGGTGGTGGCCGAGGTTTGAACCCCGGATATTGCATATATTATGCATTGTCTATATCAACTAAGTTAAGCTCACGAGAACAGTTTATTTACCATTCAAGAAAGAAAGAAATACACTTAACTTGAATATTCACTGCTTTCTATAACGCAAGTGGCTAGTGCCTAAGCATTGTAATTTTTTATATGTGTCGAGTTCTACACATATTGATAAAAAAAATGCTTTTAATACTCAAAATGTGTGAAGCATAGATCGAATTCACCCATCAAAATAAATGATACTTCCTCGGTCATGTTTACAAGAAACAATTGACTTTTTAGATACATTGAATAATTTATGTATATGGTGTTGGTGATTTCCAAAATAATGGAATCACTTTAAATCAAAAGTTGTAACTCTTCACCAAGAGTTGTAACTCTTCACGGGAATCTTTCATATACATTGGAACCTTTGGCAAATAGGTGCTTAATGAACCTTTGCATTGATTTAAGTGTATATGATTATAACATTTGGCAAAGGGGTGCTTAATGAACCTTAGCATTGATTCAAGTGTGTCTGATCATAACCTTTGGCAAAAGGGTGCTTAATGAACCATAACATTAATTCAAGTCAAATGGGTGTTTTCTCTCATGTGAAGGGTCATATAATGCACTATAAATGTTTGACATTTGTGCATTAGTTTGACAGAAAACAGAAACCAGAATTTTGTTGCATTAACAACATAATTCACCCTCATTCTCTTACTCTAAATCATCCATCAATTCTCTAATGCATGAGTGAATTGTTGGAACTAAAAATCTGTAAAATACAGTTTGGAGATACGCTTGGTGTGGTTGTGCACAATACACGTCAATGAACTCATAGTATCCTGAAGATGATTCGTCGGTCACTCCTATTGCATCCAATATACAGTTATTGGTAGGGGCGAATCGAACCTAAAGGTTAGTGTGGCAACCCCATGCGCTTTGAGTTTTACATGTATAACCATTAAACTTTTCAGGTTTCAAGTGCAGTCGCCTCGTCCCAACAATCAAGATATACAACAACCTTTGGAATTGATGTGCACACTTCATCATATTCATCTTCATCATCTTCTTGGTCAAGTTATTGTAGCAAACCCCAACACAAGCTCCAACATATGGTCTAGAATCTAAACCAGAAACATAAATCATTCAATGTATCTAAAAAGTCAGTTGTTTCTTGTAAAAATGACTGGAGGGAGTATTCCTTTTGGTCACACTGATATTCATATTAATTCATTTTACACTAATTAAAGATAAGTTATATATCTTGACAAGCAAACAAACAAAAAAACAAGTTACACTGGGTCGTTCCTAACATTTTACGGGCTCTAAGCCAAGGTTGAGAAAACAGACCCCTTACATAATACATCGTAATTATTTTTTTTATAAACGATGAATGTGATAAGCATTAATTTTGGAGGTAGACATCAAACTATGTTGACACCAAGTCACCGTAATGCGATGTTTTCAAATTTCAGTTACGCTGACTTTCCAAAACATCACTTGCCGAATGCACTTCATCGTATATATTATTAATAAAGAAGAATAACAACAACAAAAAAGTTGGGGGGACAAATCCAAATCGAACAAATTTAAGTAAAATAATATGTAGGCATGTCAAATGTATCTTAAAAAAACCAGTCCAAATAAAACTATGATATATAAACCACCATTGAGAATTTACAATTGTTTTACAAAAAAAAAAAAAAAAAACTTCACTTTTATCAGGAAATCATAAGATTGCATTTCTTAGAGCATTTTGAGATGAAAAATCATTTCAAATGTCATTAATTTCTCAAATATATTTTTCAAAGAAGTAATTATCATATCAATTACAATAAGAAAATAGTCGATTATTATGAATTTTTTATCAAATAATAAGATGTGATCAATTCTTGACAATTTGTATTTTATCTCTTTAAATTGTAACTTTCATTTATATCATTTTAATAATTTATGTCATTGCTTTGAAAAAACTAGTTAATCACAATTCGGATTATAAAATACGAAATTCACAAAATATGCTTCGAATCATAAAATCCAAACATGATAAAATGGTCAATTTGAAGGGCGCTTGAGAAGTGAGTAGGGTGAGAAAAGAAATTTCAAAACAAAAAATTAAAGGATTGTTAGGGTTTGGGGCCGTTTGAATTAGCTTTGCAAAAAAAAAGTTGAAGGACTGAAGGGCCTTTTTTATACGTTTTACTATGTATACCCCCTTTAAATGCACCCTTGCTATACTCCCACGCTTGCTATGGTCGGCCCTGAAGTTATATATTAATGAAAATGATAATTTTATTACATTAATCTTACAAATAGTTGATATTTCTATTCTTCTTTCTTCTTTTTAAAAAAAAAAATGCATTGGTGTATTTTCATTGTTACAAAAGGAAAACGGTGAAATATAATAACTTGTGAGTAACTCAGAACCTGTAAAACATATATTTATGTATATACACGCACATATAGGGTCGGCTGGTGGTCTCTAGGTTCGGATCACCCACCCAAGACCGACCATATCAATCCATCAACAATCGGGTCTACTAAGCTATCCAACCCACTTTAACGACCCACGCCAACGGGACGTTTGGAGCGGGTGGTTTGGACATGTGCTGCCCTACTATTATCTCATTGAGTGGCAATATACTTTCATGCATAAGATACGAGTTCTATTTTGTCTTTTAGCGATCAATTGAAAAATAAAACTTCCCTAAAAAAATTGAAAAAGTAAACATAATAAAGTGGAAAGTGTACTGTCCATGAAGCTTCTTTCCAACATACAGAAATGTTGCCCATAATTCAAAGCAAAGGGAGAAAGGGATTTCCCCTACTATAGTCTTCCATTGTATTCAATAAGGGGCAAGCACAACTCAAAGTCTCATCCTGTGTTCTTCCCCAAAGGAGAAGCAATCGATGGCATTGTGGACCCTTTCTTATTATATGGCAATTTAAAGTACCGTAGTACAAAGTTTCCATAGTCACAAACATGGTGTGGAGAGAGACAAATCCATCGGCAGTTAACTGCCGATGGGGTTATATTGGTAAATTACTTGTGTTTCTCAGTCAAATACAATATGTCAACAACAATTCTGTTGACACATTGTATTTGGCCGAAAAACACAGGTAAAATGCGAAAATACCCTTCGACAGTTAACTGCCACCGGTTACAAATTCATCGGCAGTTAACTGCCGATGGAGTTATATTAGTAAATTATTTGTGTTTCTCAGCCAAACACAATGTGTCAACATCAGTTTTCAACAACAAGGGTTTATGGTTAGTCAAAGTTTCCATAGTCATAAACATAGTGTGGAGAGAGACCAAGATCAATGATACCTTGTCTTGCCAAAAAGCTATAAAAGACATTTTGCAGTTACTTCCATTGTTAAAGTCTAACCAGCTAGCTATGGCCCCGTGTTGTGAAAGAAAATTCTTCATTAATTCTTGTTGTGAAAGGGCACAGCTTGTTTTCCACACACGTTTGAAAATTTATTTTGTATTCATATATAGAATAATAGAATATCATTAACTAAATTGTCTTGTCAACGTAAAAGGTCGGTCTATATTTTCCATTTCTTGAACTCTCGTTAGTAAAATAAAATTTCATCCGTCACTCAATAGTTGATCTACTTGTAAAATAAATTTGTCAAAAGATAAATACATTTTCAATTTTTCAGCCGATATTAATTATTATTCAAAAAAGTGATATTTATTATCCTTATTTATTAATTTTGTTAAGTCTGCAGCAACTTAACCTAATTTTTTTTCTCACTAATCTCTTATTAAGTTTGCAACAACTCAATTCTAAAATTTTGGCTCTAAATTTGCATCATTAAATGTCAATCCTCAACCCTAAAATTTTGGCTCTCTACTAATCTACGGTTATTGAGATTTTTTCTTCTTTCCCATTTTTTTTTCTATATTCTTGATCAAATTTACTAAAAATTGGTTTTCGTTTTCAGAAAAGATGGAAAGGATGAAAACTGAATCTCAACGAAAATAGGTCAATGCAGCTTATTCTTTTACTCTATTGTTTTTGCTTTAGATTGTTTTTAGGTTTCATCTAAAAATATTTATTTTTATTTGTTTTTTTAATGATTTATAATAATTTAAAGCTTTGTGTGTTGTTTGTGATATGTGTATTGTTGAATACTTGAATTGCAATTTTTCTTCAGTTTATTGTTGGATATATATTTCTGAGTATATTCAACGATTGAAAGATTAATTTATTTTCAATTTTTAGGAGAAAAAAGTAAATTAGAACCAATACAAAATATTTAAGTGTGTGATTGTTTTTTAATTGAATTCATAGCTAAATTTTGTTCATTTTAAATATAAATTCAAAACAATAAAACTTTTGTTCCAAAAATAAAATACATTTTACATATAATTCACCCATGTATCGTACTAGTCTCTATTACAGTCGATAGGACATGTGCGTCGCACAGGTCAAAAGTCTAGTTTTTTAAATAATTTTTCATAAAATGTTAACCACATTTAGCGCTTCATTCTTCTTCCTCTTTCTTGGTTCCACCGCTCTCATTAGACATGTATCTATGAAATTCAATTCAAGCAATCAAGTGTAAAATGAAGAAGATTTCTTGTTGCAAAAGAATTTCATACTTAGTATCTTCATCATTCTTCATAACTTAAAAGTGATGCATTAGTATCAATATCAAAATCCATCAAACTAATATGATGGCTTTTGGATTTTGATACTGATACACCTCTTTTCATTAGGTCTGAAAAATGATGAAGCTATTGGGTATGAAATTTGGCACCAATAAGAAATCTTCTTCATGCTACAGTTAAGTGCTTGAATTGAATTTCATGGATATGTGTCTGACGAGAGCAGAGAAACCGAGAAAGAGGAAGAAAACAGAAATGTTAAAAGAGGTTAACATTTTATGGATAATTATTATTATTATTAGAAGAATTAAACAAATTATACAGGTGTCATCTTTTCAAATATTAGTCAAACTAATGGATTTTAAATTATTCTAAGAAACTTTTTAAACAAGCTTTTATTTAGTTCTTAAAATTTAATATTGTCACGAGAATCATTATTTCCAACGTTCTAAATCTAAAAAAAAAGTTCTCAAGTAGTCACAACTCACATGTATCATGTAGTATAAGTTTTTTTTTTTTAGCAAATGTAGTATAAGGTATTGAAAAGAAAATGTTTAAATAAAAATTATTAAAAACGCATTGAAAAGAAAATGGTAGTATTGTTTATAAAGAAAGGAAAATGTATTTCAGTAGCTACTAGCTAGTGTAGTCTATGTATAGAATTTAAAAAGTATGCATTTTCCAACCGTGTTAAAAGTGTTAAAAATAATAAAGTAGATCTTTAACGTGTAATATTTATGAAGACAAAATATAGCAAAGACGTTGTATAGTAGCAAAGATACAATGCAATCCTTGCCAAAAGTAGTATAAAAGGTACAATTTATACACACAGAATCATCAGCTTCAATCCCTGATAATACCATAATTAAGAGAAACGTGATATTTGTTCTAACATGTTAACATCATTTCAATACCGGAAATAAAAACATCATTTCAATTCCAATATTTTTTTTTATATAAATATGTCATTTGATTTAGAATAGATTTCACTACTTCTTTTATGTTTGTGCTTCATACTTTTGTTCGTGACTTGCTTAGCAAATGACATTTTTGTACATATTGTAGTGTGTGTTTTGATTAAAATTGATTATGATTAGAAGTGGTTTATGTCTGAATATATTGTGTAAAAATAAGTTTAACCATAAATTTGTGTATGAAAATCAATTATAAAAGAAAAGATCAATCTTAACTTCAAGTATAATCAATTCTCGAGACAAAATTAATTATATTCGACAACAAGCAAACATGTTATAATCAAGGAAAATGCTAGATATCAAGAATGATTTTATCAAGAAAGATTCAAGAATGACATGGCACAATAATCACCCTTAGATTTCAGTCTCATTTATTAACCTTTCATAAAAAAAAAAAATACATAACACCCACCACCCCATGATTTCCAGCCAGACAGAGATTTTATTGGCTAACATTAATTTCAGGACAATTTCTTGATAAAATCTAAGGGTGATTATTCTGTCATGTCATTCTTGAATTTTTCTTGATAAAACCTTTCTTGATGTAGCATTGCTCTATAATCAATTCTACATTTTCAGAATCAATTCTCATCCTTCTATAAATGGAACAAAACATGCACTCCATGGAATACTTTAAAAGTTTTCAAACCTTATGAATCATATTTGAATTCTTTGCACCAATTCATTTTTGGCATGGTTGCGTAATGGTAATCATGTATATATGCTTAATATTAGTCGCCGACTAGTTAACTATAGCCTGGCTATATATCCTTCCAAAAAAATAATATAGCGTGACTAGCTTTTCCTTTCAAATTATTTGGTAGACTTAATCATATGGTAAATTTACATTATACCTATACTACTACCGTGTATTTGTATGGTATAAAAATAGTATCATTTCTTAGCCCTTTTTATTCACTTATAAAAAAAGGAACATTTCTTACAATTATATATATGGTATAAAAACTAAGACGACGAAGTGTGATATTGATTTTTAGTTGTTACAAGTGTGAATTGATAAAACATACGTGGTTTAAACTCTATTTTTATTGTGGTCACTGGTCAAAAGTTTTTAAATAAAAACCATTTATTTATAGATTTTTTTTTGTATATGTTTAACATCAACGCAAAGGACTGATTCCAATATTTATTTGTCTTATTAAAATCATCCACTATAACTATCATTGTGAATAAACAAAGCGTTTACTTCAATAATGGCAAATAATAATAAATTGGAAAAAATAAAATATATTGAGTTGATTCCACGCAGAGAGGGAATATCCTAGTAGAAAATAATGTGCAAATTGGATGGCATCGTATAATCACACACCAATCATTTGCGCATATTCTCTTTTCCTTCTTCACCACGTCTTAGCTTAATATTCCACTCTTTCCTTCACATCCTTCATTTCTTCTTTCTTGTACAAATCTAACATTTTTCTTTCTATGGGTAAGAAAATATAATCTATCTATTAATAAATATTAAAGTTTAGTGTAACCAAACTGTCTGCCATGATAAAATAATATTACTATATTAGTTAGATTTTCCATATTTTTAGTTTTGGTTTTGTTTATGCTTTTTTTCTAGTGTGCAAATTCATTTATGAAAATTCTTTCAAGAAAAAATTCATTTATGAAGAAATAAAATACCGGAGGGATATAAGTCTAACTAATTAGGATAAAAAAGGCAACAAAAAAAAAATTAAAAAAGAACTTCAAATAAGGATATGATTTCTATATTCTCGAACATAATGCTTAATTGTACTAGTGTCTCTATAAAAATTGGTTTCTTGGTGATAATGAGATTACTATTTCCTCCATATGCATAACATCTTGTTTGCATTAACCTAAATTATTGTTTCAAACGGGATATATATCTCAAAGAAGATATATTCCCTTAACGCAGGTGCGATTTCTCTCTTATATCTAGGTATAAGTGTCTCTAAATTATTGTTTCAACATCTTATTTTCTCTCTTCCTTTCATATCATTAATCTTTCATATCTATCACCCCTCCTATTTATATCTCTCTCAAGATATATACACCTATTAAAGTATCTAACAAACATTTTCCTTAACTTAATTTATCTTACACTTACAAAAAAAATCTTTTGTTTTATAAAGTTGAAACATGAAATTTGAAAGAAGAAAAAAACACACTCCAACAATATCCGATTTCCTGTTTGGACTTTATAAAACAAAAGAAATAAAGTTTATTTAAAGTAAGATAAATTAGGTTTAAAAAATAATAATGTGCAACACATTAAAGTGAAGTGATGGTTAACACCATTTGTACGGTTCGTATTATATTAAGTTTTTTTCTATTCGAAAACTCAATACATGTCTAATTAAACATCAATTAATTTGGGAGACCAATTTTACTAGTATTTGCTGGTGGAGAGAGCTCGTTTCAAGTCAAAACAAATCAATGTATTTTTTTTTTTAAAGCAAATCTATGTATAAATTTCACTATTAACCGGCTGATCGTTGATATGTATAAATTTCACTATTAACCGGTTGATCGTTGATATGTACTTGACTTACTTGAACAATATAAAATCGAATTTCTTTGACTTTTCCTAGGAAAAAATAAATAAAGAAGGCTCTTTTCTTAGTCTGGTTCTAATATCATTCTTTGTTTATTTTTTTGTTCCTGAGAACGTTTGACAAGATAATGGTCGGAGAAGTGTGGACAACCGTTGATTATTTCTTAGTTTCAGACAATAGCTAACGTTAAATTAAGTATGGCTAAAATATCTCCGTGAGCTTAGCTCAGTTGGTAGGGATATTGCATTTTATATGCAGGGGCCGAGGTTTGAACCCCGGGCACTCCACTTCCCCACAATTAAATTGTGCGAGCTCTAGCCACTAGGCTACTTGATAAAAAAAAAAAAAAGTATAGCTAAACTAAATCAAGCAATTTAAACTCAAATGGGTAATAAGTTTTATCAATGACGAATTATTTAAGAAAATCTAAATTTAATTTCTAGTTGAAAACAATTTTTAATCAGATTTTATTTATGTATCAGTCGAACATCAAATTATCAGAGCTCTTTTTCTATGAGAATCGAAAAGTTAACATAAAAAAACTAGTTAAACTAAAAATACCACAGGTATGCTAAACGTGATAATTTTGTCTCCCTTAAACGTTTAAGATTTCAACTAAATCAACCTTTTGTTTATCTAAAAAAGAAACTGAGCTAATCTTTAACAAAAGTTTTTTTTTTTTAGTAGCAGTTCATTGTTTATACTTTAGACTAATGTGCATATTAATTAATAAAGAAAAGGTGGTGGCGCATGATGTATGGAACGAGAGTCTCGTGTATTAAGGGAGATGAAGACCTTGTAATAAACGTGGCCAGTATCTCTTTCAACCAACGTAACTGTCGACAGCTGGCATGATGATGTGGCACAGTGTGGACATCTCATCTTCAAACCACGTGATCTTAACATCTTCATCCACACACACCATTGCCATATCACATGTCTTTCTATCGTCGTTTTGCCCACTTGCTCAATAGTGTGTCTAGATTGCATTCCTTTACATTAGAATCGGATATGACTGCGATAAGTGACAAAAAAAAATTCAAAAGATTTTTTTTTGTTGTAGCCGTGGTTTGATCTTTTAATTTTGTATATATTATGTATTGTTAGTTAAATTTTATGAAGACTCTCGAAATATTTAATTCTATTATATATTTGAGTTAGTTAAATTGAAAGAGTTTCTTTACCATAAACACAATTCCAAATAAATATTATTAAAAAACACTTACATGAAATTAATAAAATTAATCAAAAACTATTTAGTCACATCAATTGATACCATTTAATGTTATGCTCTTTTAATATTTTTTTGGTTTTATGTCTGTCCAAGTAAGTGTTCCTCCACATTCAAGTACTCCTTTTTTTTAGTAAACAGATCAATGCATTTCATTAGTTAAAATGTGCCAAATATATGACAGCACATCATCATAAATATGAGGGCTAGTATCAGATGAGGCTATCTTCGCTAATTCATGAGTGACTCCATTAGCTCGCCTCATTAAACTCGACATGAGAGTTTTGGAAACTATCTTGAAACAATTAATAATACAACCAAATTCACTATTATCATCTATACATGTATGAAAAGAGTCTACGACCTGCTGAGAATCTAACACGGAGTCTACATTATCAAATTGAATGTCTAATACACATTGTAGTATCGTATGTAACCCAACTGCTTCGCCTATTACAACATCACATAGGGGAGAAAATCAATCAGTTTTCGCAAGCACAACCTCACCAACATAACCCTGAATACACATTCTAATACCGACTTTATTAAGTGATGAGGAGAAAGAAACGTATATGTTACATTAATACCAACCTCAAGCTGGTTTTTCCCACTGAATCAACTTTTGCCGGTTTGACTCCGGCAGATTCATGACTCTAGTTGCGCCACCGTCTCATCTAATAGCTCGTGCCGATCTCCAATCCTCAAGGAGAATCGTTACCCGAGTCAAAACTTGAGCATTCGTTTTAGTCTTCTCTTGCCATAACATTATATTCCTTCTTTTCTAAATGCTCCACAAAATTGTGGCAAAGAGTACACTTTGAGACGGGGTGAGCTGAGATAACAAACTAAAGATTAATGCATACATATTATAATCTTGCCTAAGGGCCCTGTCAATCTTGGCCCATAGATTGACCTCGCGCCGTATGTGCATAACGCCTGGACATTCTAATAAGACATGGATACTATCGTTATAATTACTACCGCAAAGCACACAGTCTATGGGATAGTGCATACCTGTACTGCTGAGGCGAGCTCTAGTAGGAACATAGCCCCGAAAACACACGCCACAAAAGATTCTTAATCTTTGGGGGAACTTTGAGCTTCAAAATTAAGTGCTAGCAACCTGGTACATGTAAGTGAGAGTTGTATGCAATCTCACTTACACATATTTTATAGGCATTACACACCAAATAAATACCGTTCTTTTCCGCTTAACATCAAGAGATTGAGGGATGTAAACCTGACCTAGTGAGATTAAACAAAAGTGTAATAACAACCCTTAAAGGGGAATACAACTAGTGGTAAATTACACTTTTTAGAACCAATCCTACCGAGTAAACAAACAAAATAAAAACGAAGAAACGAAATCTGAAGCAAACTGACTCAGCCACCACAGGTACAATCTAGTGAACCCAACACAGGGTGCGAAACCAAATTGCAAAAGAAAGTAGTATATGAGCGTTCTTCTCCGTATCATTAGAGTAAGTGTTCCTCCGTATCAAAATTGTGGGAGATGAAACTATTTGTCAACACGGATGCAAGTTCATTAATCCACCACTTACTGCGACAAAAAGCCGACCACAACAAGTTCATGACCATGATTCAACCTGAAACAACCCATATCGCGAAGCTAAAGCCCTTTCGAGCATTACAGTTCGAAGCCTAGTCCAAAGTTGAAAGATTCACAACCCAACAACGTCAAACTAAATCAAACTCGGACTAGAACCAAGACCGCCACCACCGGTAGACAAGTGGCGACAATCTGTAAACCAATAAAGTTGGCCACCACGGTGGCGACGACAACAGTTTTAAGAGACCAGATCCATATTGAAATTGAGAAAGTGAAAATCAAAGCCATTTTTTCAGAAACTCATCGAATATGAACAAATCTGGAAACAGAACCACCACCGAGAGTGAACCAACATTGAACAATAGCGAGAAACCAACAAACAGATCTTGGGTGATGAACCAGAACCGTCACATTTTGTGGTGAATCACACACACACATTTTCAACAAACCAATAGTCATTGGCGGGAAGGACGATGATGGAGGTTTAAGAACAAGAACGTACCACCATCAAGGATGACGATGACACCTAGAGAAATAAACACCCGAAGAAGTTTGGTGATGATGCAACCGTGGAGGCTTATCGCATCACCAATATCGTGACGACATGGTGGTTGAGAAATTTGGATTAATGGTAGAAGGATCTTGAGGGTGGCGGTGTAAGGGTAGGTTGAAGAGAGAGGATATATTTTTTCCTTGATATATTTTGCAATTTTATATAGTAATAAATTATAATTATCTTTTTCAAGAAAATAAATTATACTTATATGTTTCATTGATACCACAATATAATATAAGAAATATAATATGAATTCTTATCTTTTTAAATAACAACAAAAATGTTTATAAGTATAACTGAAAGTGAAAAAGTCATCCCAAAATCGATCTATTCTCTTTATATATAGTATAGAAAATGTGCTTCCTTACTAACTTGAACCTTCATATTTTTTTTGTTGGTATAAGTTAGCAAATCCATAAGTTGACACACTTTAAATATGATCACAGATCTATTAAATAACTTATGGCCGGGAAAAAACAATATTCTTATATGTGTTCTTAATATCGACACCTAATAATTGTTAGAAACCCCGTCCTTAATGCATTCCCCGTACGTTGTGCTAACTTTAGTCTTAGGCTTATTCAACTTCAGGTGACTTTGTCCATGTTTGACATGACCCTAAATTGACATATGCACTTCAATAGAGATGTGAGGGAGAGAAGCAAATAATTGAGAACGTGGAATGACAAAAGCCAAAGGAAGGCGTATAACGTCGAAACAAAGCTTTTCAATGATTCTTCCTACATTATTGATAGGGTGGGTTACATATTATTGAATTTTGGTCGAGAATTGAGATTGGAGATCAATATCAAACTACTATTAATCAATTATTACACACCACTATTTATTGAATTGAAACAAAAATGATGATTAAAGTTAGCAAGCTATTACAAGTACATACATATGATATCCACTACCACCTACTTGTGTGCATGAAACTCAATGAATGATCATTTCAACCACCTTAAAGTGAAATACATGTCTTTATAACCAAAATGAAAATGAATGGCAACAAGCCTTAATTATCGTCACCTTAATTATCGAATGATTGAAATCACGTTCATTTATTTTTCACTAAAATAGAAAGACAATACTATAAATGATTAATTAATTAATAATAAAAATAATTACACAAGAATGGAAGACAAACAAAGAACAAATCGCGCCGTTAACAATTTTTATGTGACAAAACCAATCATCTTAAACACAACATCCATGAATCTAAGACACAACATTGTTATGCATGACCATTTGAATTTTTTTAGAAGGTCAACAACCTCTAGTGCTAAGAAATTAGAGTGTTAAACGTAGATGATATAAAAACATGTTAATTTCCATAATAAAAATAAATTTTAGAGGATTATTTATTTGTTTCTTAGTATTCTTAGGGTACTTGTTAGCATGATCGTTTTGTTTATTACCCTTCCGTGGTAAGAAAAAGTAGTTCAAATTTATCTATCATCAATCAGTTATAATTTTAAATACATTAAAGATATTTGAATTATTAGTAAAAAATATATTAAAGATTTGAATTATTAGTCAAAAAAATATATTAAAGATATTTGAATTAAATTATATTTTTTTTAGACAACTAGTTAACATTATTTTGAAACTTATACGATTGATTGTGATTGTTCGATAATGTAAACTTCGTTGCACACATAGAGTATCAAAGTCTTTTAAAATCTTCAAGATTTTTTCTATCAAAATAGTATTTTAAAATCTCAATCCAATACACCCCTAATTTTAGAGACAATAACTAGTTTTTAGGTAGGACAAAAACAAAACGTAAAGTTCTTGGGTGTCATAATTCAAACATGGACTATACTTTCAAAAACTATTTTAAATTTAATTACAAGATTTAATTTGTATAATTCAAACATGGACTATACTTTCAAATTTAAAATACAATTAAAAATATTTTAAATTTAATTATAAGATTTAATTTGTATGATCCAAAAGGACAAAAACTACTTATAAAATAATAAACCCCCAAGTTTTTATAATCTAACCGTACGGGTTTACGTGAAAGTGGAAAAAGAACCTTGTATGCACAGTATTGAAAGTCTCATGCTCAATAATGTGATATTGTGAGAAAGGTGTTTAGAATTATAACTATTCTTGATAAGGTTGAGTTACACTCAAAATAAGATGCATGATAATAAAACTTATTTAAGATTCATTGTGTCACATACTACATACGTTTTAAATGTATAATGTTAGAGACCATGATAAAGTGTATTAAGAGTCTCATATTCTATAAAATGTGCTTTAAGTCTTAATTATATTATATAGTACTATACAAGACAATAATGCCCATGACCGATAATAGACTCTTGTGTAAATCATTGGAGGTATCTACTCCTATAATGAAATATAAATAGTATTTAAAAAGTTTATGTATGTGATCCAAAATTTAAACTATATGTATCAACTTTTTAAAGAATTAATATGTAAAAAAAAATGTATCAACTTTTTAAATATTATTTTTGTTTTTATTTCATTATGGAGAGTAATCTCCAAGTTATGTAAAGTGTATTTTCTTTTTCATGTGCTGCATGCATGGTGTTGCTTTTACTCATAACTTGTAAGTTTATAAACACCACACCACGCTTGCAAGGTTAAACTATCTTTCTTTTATCTATTTTAATATAAAAAAGCTATATATCTTGTGGTGTATGATAAACATCCAAGCCATAAGCGTCTCATATTTATTCTTGTGGCTGTTCATGTTTATAGTTTCATTATTTGACTAAGCTTTTGATTTTGAATAATGGCCTAAAATTCATATATTATGCTTTAATATATGGTTTAATAGAATCATGTTAAAAAATGTGTACTCCACGTGACATGTATTTTGTGTGACACTCCTTTCCCCTACAAGTATACATGTTTTAAGGAGCATTGCTATGTTTGGTTTCATGCCAACCATGTTAAAATTAATTAATGTTTTAGGCCCATCATTTTTAAAATTGAGTTTTTTTTTCTATATATTTCAAAGTTTTTCACCTCCACTTAATTTTGAGATTTTTTTCTACCGATGATATGATGTTATCATTAATGACGTACCAATGACACAACGATATATATTATTATAGCGTTAGATGACACTTCATTATCAATCTTAACACATCCGTCCATGTTAGATCTTTTAGTTTGATGTTTATACTTCAATCTAGAGGTACTCAGTTCGAGGCTAGTGCATAAGAGAAAAATAATGAGTTCCAACTCACACATCAATCATATATTTCTTTTTTAAAAAAACACATCAATCATATCTATAATTTTTGGCCATCTCAATTCTCGATTGTATTTACCGCGTGTCTCCGAGGATTCTTTTTTCTTTGACAAGGTCCTTAATAAAAATGTTAACAAGGTCATTCAATTTGCACAGATCGATCAACTTCGTCTTCAAATTATTTGAAATAGCTAAAACGTTCTTGAATTTTACAAACGTCTATCAAATTGATCCCTCCATCAAGTCTCACTATCAACGGTGATGGCATGTTACTTTAAGCGCTAACATGGATTGTCAACTCAGATGTCATGTATTCATAGGTGAAGTTGATCAGAAATTTGGTTTCATTTTTAAAAGTCATTACGAATTGTTATATTTTAAAATCGATCCCTCAATTATTCATTAAAAATCAAGATGGTCCATGAATTATGTCACTCACTATGAAATCGATCCTTGAATTATTTATCTTAACTATCGAACGGATCCCTGATATTGTCAAATAAATGCTAAAAACTTAAAAAATGTGTTTAACTATTATTTACAACTTTTTGGATGTTTGAAATGGTGTTTCATCCATGCTCAATGTAGCGTCCAAGGTCTTCATGCAAAAGTGTTAAAATACCATTTCAAATTCTCTACGAGGTCATGTCTCCTAGGTCCATGAATGTTGTGTTTACGAGGATTGATTTTGTCATCTAAAAAGGTCTAGTGGCGCAACTTGTTGCCCGCTTGCCTGCTATTCGAGTGTAAATAGTGGTTTATATAATATATAGTTACGGGGGAAAAAAATTCTATGTTTTCTACATCCACAAGCATATGATATTATAAACGTAATTTTGCATATGAAAGCCCTAAAGAAGCGCCAATCTTGGCGATAAAGGGGCGGTTAGTGATTCGGTAACACAATAAGGAGATGAAAGAACTCTTCACCATTTAAAAATCTGGCTAGCGGCATGAGAAGAAGACACGTTGACTGTTCGAGATAGGACATGCATTAATGTGTAACCCATATAAGTAACATAAATGATATATGAACACATAATATCTGACACAAATACAACACCATGGATAGTTTAGGCATTTCATCCAATAAAATAGGGAAGTTTTGTAAAATCCCTAAAACCTTATTCTCATCTTCTCCATTCTCTTTCTTCTCTATCAGATATGACCCACCAACCATCCTACGTCCTCTTTTTCTTCCATTTTCAACAACCCTTCTTCCTTGCAAGAACAACCACCACCCACGACCACCGCCGACGACACTCCTATTTCTGGACAAATTTCTTCAGATCCGATCAGTGGTTTGTCAGTCAGTATTCAGATCCGATCGTTCCGGGGCTTTTGCAGAAGAGGAAAGCAGGACGAGCTCGTCGTTGTTGTTGGTAGTCAGATCTGAGCTGATCTGAGAAGACGATGGTCGATGAGAACTTAGGAAACGGTTGTGAAAGAGACATGGTGGTGAGAGTGTCGCAGAAGAGGGAAAGAAAACAGAAGAAGAAAAAATTGATGTATAAATACTGTATAAATATACGATGAACAGTGTTTGATGTCAAATTTGTGTTTGTATTCTGATGCTTAGTTATCATTTCTGTATAAGTAAATACAAACAAAAAATGATAATACAAGATAAAATTATATTAGATAATCCAAATTAATGAATAATTTACATGCAATGCGTATGCAAATTTGAAAGGGTCCTTATCTTATATAAGTTACATGAAAATCCAAACAAATTACAATAACATCATTTTCCAGAATGTTTTTCTTATCTCTCCTTTCAAATTTGCATGGGGTCCTAATGAAAAGAACAATAACTGAGGTAAATGAGATGTGAGTCTATCCCATAGATCCATTAGTTGCGGTAAAATTGTATATTTTCTTCAAGGTAAATTTAAATTGTCCACCAATTTTTTTAATTAAATTGTCCTTTTTCTACTTCATTTAAGTTGGATATGTATCCTTTACACATACACTTTTCTATTTTCACTCATGAGTGTACACAACACAATTATTGAATTGGATTAGAAAAAAATGGAAACTAAAAAATTAGGGAGTATATCAACGTCACATCTCCTTGCTTGGAATATTATTACAACGCCTAAATCCTCAGCATTGCCTTTATATTTTGTGTGCCCATCAATAATCCTTGGAATATTATTTATATGAAATATATACTAAGCTTTTCATCATCATCTTGGAATATTATTTATATGAACTATCTACTAAGATTTTCATCAATAACTCATATTTTAGCCGATGTTTTAGATTTTCACTGCGTCTTCTTCTCATTATTTATATGAACTAGCCACGGTTGTATGTGGTTTATAATATGGTATGATTATGGATGTCGAAAACTAAGAATTTGTAATATTGAACACATTTGCATGAAGATTGTGGAGGTTACGTTCAATATGGATGAAACTTCACTTCAAACATGCAAAATGTAATGAATAAGAGATAAACACATTCTTTTAGTTTTTAGCATTTATATGACAATATTAGTTCTCGATGATCGATTTGATAACGAGTGACATAATTCAGGAACCATTTTGATTTTTAATGAATAATTCAATAATTAATTTGACAATGTAACAATTTGTAATGACTTTCATTTAAAAAAAGTAAAAAAAAAAAATTCAAAATTTTTGATCAATTTCGTCCATAAATACGCGACATCTGAGTTGACAATCCACGTAAACACTTAACGTCACACATCATCACCGTTAACAAGCCAACTAGACATAAAGACTAAATTGATTGAAATTAATCAAATTCAAGGGTGTATTGATTATTTCAAATAATTTGAGAATGAAATTGATTAGATGCATGTAAATTGAAGGATAAAAAGTCTATTCACTTCATACATTAGTGTTTGATGAATTTAATGTGTCACAATTTTTATAATTTCAAAGAATGATTTGTGTTTTCTATTAAAAAAAAACTATGTGTTTTTTTTTTACCATAAATGAATAAAATTTTGAGCAAAACTTAGGTACAAGTTTTTCGTATGGTTCTTAATTGAAAATACAATTTTTTTTTTTTTTTAAGATAACAAACTTTGAGAGGATTGGATTTAAGGAAATCATGGTAAATTTAGTTAAGAACCGCGTAGGAAAATTGTACCTAAGTTTTTTCCTAAAATTTTAGCATTAAAAAGTAAAAATGTATTTTTAATTAAGAGTTGGGAAAAAAAGAACCCCTTCGTTAGTTTTCTCCGATTGAGAATTTCTCAAAATCATAACACTGAAAAATTGAAACCCTAACGCCGCCGCACAGCTCACAGAGCTTCCGTCTCCGATCACCGTCAGCCGTCCAACAACCGCCGTTCATCAGATGGCATTGCGAGGAGTTTGGCAACTGAAGAAGCTCGTTGTTAGCTATAGCGATTGGGGTGGAAGTAGCAAAGGCATTAGGTAAAAATGAAACAATCCCTTTACATTTTTTCAGTTTTCAATCTCAATTTCATTGATTTATGCTTTCTTAAACCCTAAAATTTTCATTTTTTTATTTGGGTATTTGAGTTTGTTAAATTATTGTGGTTTTATGCTTCAATTTTCTTGCTTTTATTCAAATAGTGGTATATGTCCCAACCCACGCACATAATGATTGAGATTGATCAGTGTTACCGATAGTGAATCGCGGAAAATAGCGGTTTGTTTGGATTCTTTGACATTGCAATGCTATAGCTGTCATTTGACAATATTTGTACTGAATAGTGTTTTACCGAACAATAGCGATTTGTTCAAATTCTGTTTTGACTATGTTATAGCGCTCCAGCGTCACTATTTAACAACACTGAGATTGATTACAGTCTTATATGTTTGTTTTTGTTTTACTAACAAGGTTCTGTCAGAATAAACTCGAATTACTTTGCTTGTTTATAATTCTAAATGTCTAGGTGATATGATAGTATATAGGTTAATAACTGAACTTCATGACGAGTTTAAAAACCTATTCTTTTCAGACCTATTAAACACTGACATTGACACGTCGACACCGGTAACAATTTGAGAAAAATCAAACTGATATAATATTGGTGGCATACCTTCGATCAGAAGTGCCATGCTACATAGCTTCAGACTGAGAAAATTTTATGAATTATAATATCAGTGATTTTTTTCTAAGAGCAAATTGCAACTCGATTGCTAGGACTAAAATGGCATTCTAAACATTTATGAAAATAGTTTCTTTTTTCCCTGGAGTTTTGAAATCATTTAAAATCTGAATGGACTCGTCTTTCAGTTGCTTTGACTGAGAGGGGCGTTGAAAAAATTGGTCAAGAACAATTCTGCTGTGGCAACGGTTCTGCACTCCGAATCCGATGCAGAAATTTTTAAAAAACTGTTTTGAGGACAATGCTAATAACGGCATTGTAAATGGTTTGTATTTTTCTTGTTGCCTGATTGTCTGTGACTTCAGGTTACTTCAAAGCAAAACCTTTTAATAATCAAGTCTGAGAGAAGGTTTAAATTTAATCTAAGTTATCATGACCACAACGCTCTTTCTGCTGGTTTTTGCATTTTACCTAGTACTAAAGGCCTGGAACAATATGCTATGAATAATCATTTTCATATTCTCTCCTGTTTTGAATAGGAGATTGTTGCTCTTAATTTGAAATATTTGATAGGCCATTTGTGGAGTCGCATTTGCCAGCGTAATAAGGTTTAGGGTCTAGGAGTCAATCATTGAAAAAACTAGCACGTATTAGTGATTTAGGAGTCATGGATATTTAGTTTTTGCATTTCTTGCATTCAAATCAATCTCTGGTTGTTGCTACTTCTGAATGTCTAGGTAATATGATAGCATAGCTTAATAACTGAACTTCATATTGATTTGAGTTTCAACATATTCGCTTCAGACTGATAAAGTTTTATGAATTGCAAAATTGTTGCTTTTTTCCTTGGTTTTACTGACTTCTTAGAGCAAGTTGCGACTCCATTGCTAGAACCAAAATAACGTTCTAAACATTTATGAAAATAGTTTTTGCTGAAGCCACTTGAAACCTAAATGGACCCATCTTTCAGTTTCTTTGACTATCAGAGGCGTTGAAAAAATGGTCCATAACAATTCTGATGTGGCAACAATTCTACAAGTCAATGCCATGTAATCACACTCAGAATCTGATGCATACTATTTTTTTTTAAAACTGTTTTTATGGTTTAAGAACAATGCTAAGAATGACGTTGTAGATGGCCTGTATTTTTCCTTTTGCCTGATTTTCCGTGACTTCATGTCACTTCAAAATCACAACCTTTTAACAATCAAGTTCGAGAGAAGGTTTAAATTTAATCTAAGTTATGATAACCACAAAGCTACTTCTGATTGTCTTTGAATTTTACCTAGCAATAAAGGCTTGGAAGTTGGAACAATAAGCTATGAAGTATGAATAATCTTTTTCATATCCTCACCTGATTTGAATAGGGGATTCTTACTTTTAGTTTTAAATATTTGATAGGGCATTTATGGAGTCGCATTTGCCAGCGTTTAAGGAGGCGAACCCTCAGTTAGAGGTGGACACTGAAATGATTCGTGGTCAGCATCCACATCTAAAGGCTTTTTACAGTAAGATTCTTGGGTTCACTCGTAACTTTGTTGCAAAGAATTTTTTTCGTAATTGTAATTGATGATTCTCTTGTGGAAAACAGAGAACCATAATGACCGAGTGGTGTGTGTGAAGAATATGGATCCGGAAGAAATACTTCTGCATGCAACCAGGCTAAGGAATGCACTGGGAAGAAAAGTAATTAAGCTGAGGACAAGACATGTTACCAAACACCCTAGCGTGCAAGGTACATGGACAACTGCTTTGAAATATTAGGATGGAAAAAAGAAAGTTAACGTAGTAGTGCTAAGTCAATCCTTTTCTCTGGTCAGTTAATCAAATATCTGTGAACTGGTGAGCTTAAGTTCTCATCTTGTTTGGTGCTTAGCCTTTTAAGTGTTTGATTGATTAACAATCAGCTGATTGTGGCTAAGAAACCGAGTTTGTGTACTCCGTTATATATTGTTAGTTTGTAATAATAGCTATCAGATTCATCAGAGTTCTGAAATTATTTTGCCTTTGTACGTTTTTTTATCTTCGTCAGAGAACCATGCTATACTTTACTCACCAAAGAAAAATAATTCAGTTACTATATATTAATCAACAAAAAGGTAGAAACTATATAATGGAATATGTATTAATCAACAAATATTGTAAAACACTATTAAACTATTTTGTATATCCAAATAGCTGCTTCTCAGTACAACGCCATATAATTGTTGGTGGCCCATTCAAAATTATTAGCTCTTCTAATTGGCGATTTACTTTCACAGTTGCATGAGCTCCATCAAACAATATGTATTCAGCAGGGTTACTGCATACCTAAAAAATTTCTCTTCCAGTTAATCCTCCTACACGCAGATGCTCTATATACTCCAGTTCCACTGCAGGCTGTCTTTCCTTAAATTATCTCCAGTGTGTGGACAACAATATCAAATAGAATCAAACCACAGTCTTAAGTTAAAGTTTAAAATTAGCCATGACCTACCATATTTGAAAGTCTTGTTGATTTTGTCTAGAATTGCATTATAGTAGTTAATATTGTATCCTGGCAATGTGCTTTTTAACTTCTTTAGCTACAGATAGAGCTCTGTTGTGTTCTCTTGCCATTTACTGGCACTACTTCATCTCAGCCACCACACCACTCCTTTGAGCCTTAATTGCTCTAGCTTTTGGGACACCACCCAAAAACCCTGCATTTTGAAACCAATTTTTCTGCCTCCTAGAAAGTAATTGCTGCCTCTAATACTTAACAAGTATACGCCATTGTTCAAATCCCTCTTGGCTTAATTTATCACCCCAATGTTTGCTTTAATGCCTTCACTGCATCCTTGTAATGGCTCAATTGGGTTTGGAAGATTGATATGAAAAGGGAAATAATCATCAAGTGCCCCTTATCACATGAGCACTTCTAAAGGGTTTAGAAGAACTTATTATAAACATCTTATAAAGGTCACTTGCAAAGTTTCCTTCGATTGTAGAAACAATTTATGCATCAGTAGAATGCAAATTAAATCAGAAATGAAATATACAATAAACAAATGGGAAGATTTATCTAGTGAAGTTTCATTTGCTAGTTTTGGATTGGCGTAAGTGAGAACTTTTGCTCCAGATGATGCAAAACTAGTCCTATCAGTAAACTGATGTCCATCATGTTGCAGGTTTGTTGTAAGTATAGGCGAATTTGCAACTTTACAAATTGAGCTGCAATCCACGATACATTAGTCAGTAATAAGCATCTCTGTGTTTTCTAATTTAGATGTAACAACTTAAAAGAAACATCAAAGTGAAGGAATAACAAAGACATATAAGTAGTCCTACGGAATCAGGGAGCTTAACTGATAATGTCCAGGATCAAAAGTGAATCCTGAAAATCAACGAGGTAATGATGTTGCTTCCTTTTGTTAAGCTTACAGCATAGTACACAACACAGGGTTCAAACTTGCGAGAATCTGCTATGTTATCAGTTCTTACATCTTTCTGTAGTTTCCTAAGCTTCAGTTAATCTTGGTTTGAAAGAGTACCTTCTGTGGATTGCTATTACTTTTGGTCACAGTGCTGGCCACTTTAATTTCACGCAGAGATCAATAAATGAAATTGGTTTGAATGAGTGATGTGGATATAGGGGTCCCACTTAAGCACCTAATCCGTAGCTGTGTCAATGATAATATTTTTTTTTGGAAAGATTTAGTTATAATTTAGCAAATTACATTAAAATAGCATGATGTTGATCACAAACTATATAAACGTACTATATGTGCAAAAGAAAAACAATTCATAAGCACCAGGGAATAGAAAATCCTAAATCCAAGCACAAATTTATTAAAACCTTAAACTCAACTAATAACTTAAACATATATACATAATACATCATTTATTTTGAAAGAAAGTTGAAGCAGCAAAACATGGAAGCTAATCCACATTGTTTTGTTTGGTAGAACACTCAAATTTCAAATAGTTGTTTTAAATTGTAAGGCCATGTGACACTGCCATTTCCGTTCCATATCAATTTGGCGAAATATTGATTAGCTTTCTCTGTAGGATGATGAGTGTCAAAGAATACATGTTCATTCACATTGTCACATAACTCATATTCTTTTATCCCTCCACAGCCACTTCCACAACATGCTACACTTGCTTCTTTAAAGCCTTCCCAAAAATTTATCAAACATAAAATTAACAATGATTAGTATATATGCTCACACATAAAACTCACTACATAATAATTAATATTTTTCATGAATGTGTACCATAGTTTGAAGGATACTTCATCACTTCAGAAAATGCACTGTAGAAATCATTGATTGAATATTTGAATCCCTCTAGCTGGTTCTCTAGCTTCTGAAGCATTTTTGTGAGTTTATTGTTGTGTAGTCTTGCCACTGCTGAAATTTCATCTATGCATTCACCTTCTGTTCCATTATTGACCAACATTCTTATGCTAGGATAGCAGCCAAAAGGACCCAAATTAAGCAACCCAAATTTTCTTCCACCTAGGTCATAAATTTCCTATAAATAAACATATCATATACATATATTGTTAGCACAAAATTAATATCATATAACAAAAAATCAAGGCTTATGAAACTTTACATACTTTGATGACATTTGTGAGGTTTCCAATGACAATATCAACAAATTGTTGATGATCAATAGGTAGAAGAACACCAGAGTTTGGATCCAGAAGACTACCATAGTCATTGCTTCCAACACTAAATAAGTATACAGATTTGGACAACAATTCCTTTGTTTTTTCATGTCCCAATTTCTCCCTGAATAGATTCTTTACCTTTTTTAAATAACTCAACTGAGTTTTCAGGTCTATTGCCTATATGTTAACAACAATCAAAATTCAGATATTGTTTATATTAGTATTACAACCATATATAGTTTTAATTTTGGAGGTAGAAAAGGATATTCAATGAATTTAAAGACGAGCTTACACTTCCTTGAGAAGTTTGAGAGAGTGCACCAGACCCTCCTGATGCAAAATTAACTCCATAGATATATTCAGGATGACCTGGATGCAAATATGGTGGAAGTAGAGGCAACTTGGCATACTCAGCTGAAAAAATTAGACAACTATTTTGTTATGTTTGGTATTCTTAGAAATCAAGGACACAGTAGTACGAGTCTATCGGATAAATCCTGTTCAGGTTTTTTGACAATCATATAGTGTATATGTTGTTTCTCATAGCTAAATTTAGCGACGAAATTTATTTGTATTTTCCTTTTTCTTGAAATTATAATTGTCGTCAAATTCGTTTTTCACTTTTACAAATTAACAATCTTGTCTACAAAGTTGTAACACTTTAATCAAAATGGTCCATTGGTAAGTTCCGTCATTAGACAACATCATGTAGCACGTTAAATCAAAATGTTACAATCTAAGTAATCTCTACTTCACTACCACAATTTCTTGGATAAAAAGTTAACTTTTTTTTTAAGAAGGATGAAAAGTTAACTGTCATAGTTTTCTTAGCTAAGTTACGTTATTAGACAACATCATGTAGCACGTTAAATGAAAATGTAACAATCTATGTAATCTCTACATCATGTGGCGGAATGAGAACTCCTAAAGAAAAATACGACGGAATGAAAAATTATCTTAGACTTCGGGAGAGAAGATGTGGCACTCTCTCTCTTATGGTTATGGAGCAAAATTTCGAGTAGAGATGTGTCATCTCTCTTTCTCTCTCTCTCTCTTGTTATCACATATTGATTCGTTGTTTCTCCCGGAGCTCCCCCAGACTCCTAACAATTATGTGGGGAGGATAATTTGAATCTATATACTAACTAACACAACAAAATAAGCATATGTTTTCCCTAAAAAAATAAACATATGTTTTGAATTTTTTTTTGGAAAAATCGTACCTACAAAATCTGGTATCATGCGACCGTCAGAAAATCTACCAGAAGGGTACCTAAAGAAAGTCTGTCCATAGGGAGGATAATTTGCCTGATTACCAATGGTTGTATTGATGTAATTGTTGTTTCCATTATCAAATAGTGAATCTCCAAATATGAATAGTGCACCATTTTTCGTGGGCAAGCACTTCATGATCATGCTATTGCTAAGGCAGTGATTAATCTGCATAATAGTTCCCAAACAAAACACCAACAAATACATTAAACCTCCCATACTTGCAAGTTCTAACTTAATTAATCCTATGCTTGCTTCTTCAAAAAAAATAAAATTAATCCTATGCTTCACTTTGGTATATGTAAATAATATTGCTAATTCAATTTATAGCTATGTGGTGAGTTCGTGGGTGTTATTTATATAGAAGTTATGGTATTATACATCTGGCTATGCAGCTCACTTCATTACCAAATTCCTTCAACAAGTCTAAGTAGTCGCGTCTCAACGAATAAAATAAAATTAATCATCACAACATTCTCATTTTGGACTATTCAACAAAAGAAAAAACTTAAATTGGATTAATAGTATATGATTTTGTCAAGAAAGGAGGCTAGTATGTAGTCAATCTTTATGCAAAAAAAATTGTAAGTAAAATTGCTTAATGTAAATAACTCACGAGACTTTTCCTTTAGTAGATTAGTTTTTTTACTTTTTTTTTTAAATAACAAAACGATATCCACTAATTAAAATTAATTGAATATATCAAAATCAAAATCGTTAAAAACGTAAAAGGTGAATCTGCTAACAAACTTACAACACCCAGATCAATAGCATATAACGGCAAAATGCTACAAATAATATGATAAAATCTAAATCACCAAAATACACATGCTTCTGGATATGCAACATTGATGTTCAAATCATTGATTGAATATGTAATTGATTGAAGCTGATTTTTCAATATGAACCAAACGAACATCGCAACAAGATACATAATCAAATTTTTGAAGGACTAGTTGATTAAATTGTCTAGTCTTTATAGTTACCTACGTACTCATTCTTGCCAAATGTATAAAAATAAAAGCATGCCAAAATAAAGCCATTTTCCCTATGTTATGTCCCATTCTTCAACACGCATAAGGCAAAACATCTTTGACAAAACAAAACACGAAATCAAACCAAGACTAAGAACAAAGAAAATCACACACAACATACTTCGTTTGTAAGGAAAAATATTTTATGCATTTTGATATGCAAATTTCAAAAAGTCAAGTTTTTGATATGCAAATTTCAAAAAGTTAAGTTTTTTGGTTGGATCATGTATAGCTACAAATGTCAGGACCACACTATTGTCACTTCAATACTTGTCAAATTTTTCCTTCATAGTTTTAACCATGTTTTGAATCAAAAAATCCCCACTTATCAAATAAGAGCTTACAAGACACTCTATCTTCCATATTTCTCCAAAATACAAATTTAATGTAGGATAAGAAGACGAGGATATCAAACTTGTGATATTGTAAAATGGCTTCAAAATCTCACACATTTTTTCAGCCCTTCTCCACTCATCGCTTGTAGAACAACACTTAAAATTAAAATCACGCAAACATAAGCCACAAAAGACACGACAATAATTAATAGCACTCTGAAGCATTATAAAGTGGAGTTCTATCTAGTAACACAATTTGATCTCAATCCAATTGTTGCATCAATATCACCAACATTCTTAACTCATTAAAAATTGTAATCTTCTACTTTCTATTACCCTAACATAAGCCCCTACATATGTTAACATTTCTATTACCTTAACATAATCCCCTACATATATTAACCAATGTCTTTACCAACTGAGTTAAGTTCATGAGAAGTTTTTATTTTTTTAACACATCTATTAACAAAATATCACTTCCAAAATACTTCAAAACTAGATATTTTATAAAAACAAATAAATAATCAGGTATTTTAATTTTTCTTGAAGGAAGGTACTTTTTTTAAAAGCACTATTATCTAAAACAAACATACTCTAAATTACCACAACTATGTGACTAGTATTTTCACATATGTTCATACATTATAAGAAAAATTACGGTGTCACACAATCCAGTTTGCTCTCTGCACTGGTGCTACATCCATTTTATGCACACAAATAAGTTATACCAGTGAATAACTATTTCTATTTATTTATGTTGTAAATATGGGAGAATAATAAATCATGAATCAAATCACATGGCTTGAAAGAAATCTCTAATAGTGTAAGACCCAATAGTATGAGAGTTTCCAGTAGGACTCCACATTTGAGCTGCCAATTGTTTGTAAGCACTTTCTGTAAGATGGTAAGAATCCCAAAATAAACTTTCATTGGGTTTGTCACATAATTCAAAGTGTTTCTCCCCTCTTTTTCCACCACAACTATATTCTCCTCTAAATGGTCCACTCCCACAACATGCTGATTTTCCATCCTTAAAGCCTGCAACAAATTAATAACCACAATTTCTACATATTAATTTGAAAAATTATATACTTTAGAAAAAGTAATTTGAATATGAAAGTGTAATTTAATCTTATTTTAGTTTTGCTATGAAATATTAATCATACTCATTTCTAAGATAAGACAATCTATTTTACAAAAATGTTAGCAAGACTTGAACCTAAATCTATCTCCATTTGAATTAACGTAATGATGGTTGAATAAAATTAATACCGAAACAAATAATTAAACCTCTCTTCATATTTTTGCAACAAATATTTCGAATAAGGGGTTATAAGGTTGGTTTGGTGGTCGGTGGAGGAGTTAAGGAATAATGTAATAATAAGGTTGAACGTTCGATCTCTTGGTATAATGCTAACAATTACCAACAGTATAAATATTCACCATTTCAAAAAGGAAAAAGAACATTTGAAATGAGAGGGAGAGAGTACCATATTTTAAGGGATGATTGATCATATGAGTGAGATCCGAGTTAAAATCATAGAGAGAGAATTTAAATCCCCTTAGTTGCTTTTCCAATTCTAAGAGAACCTCATAGAGTGCTTGATTATGTATACTTGCAAGTGATGAAAGCTCTTCTAAGCAGCTACCTTTTCCATGTGATTGAATTATTCTAGTTCCTGGAAGACAGCCCAAGGGTGGTAAGTTTAAAATCACAATTTTTTTAGCTCCTCTCTTATGTATTTCCTGAAAATTAAAACAATTATAAATTAGATCCATACCAAAATAAGAAAAATTTCACTTATGTATGCACACTTAGTAAAAATTGAGAGAAAAATTGAAATATATCATTGGTTTTGTCGGATATTTAATGAGAAAGGAATTAGATATTGGACTAACATAAAGATTAAAAATATAGAATCAAACACTTCTCCTTTACTTAGCTTGCCTCGTGATTGTAGGGTTGTGAACCGTCACATTTATTAACATTAGCTCGCCCCCTATCATCTAAGGCTATGGGTCCATCACCGGATAACAAAGCCCATAAACGAAAAACAACCGCACTCACATGAAAAGGTCACATGTGTTTACTCTATCATACCTAAAATGAGCACGATAGGAAGGTGGGGGATATCGGGTAACAATTATCCTAGTTGGTAGGCCACGATCAGGATCACAACGAGGAACAAGGATGATATACCTAACTCTATATAAAGGGGTAAAACACGGAACCCAAAACGATCGTCCTCTTTTATCCAAAATATAGACACATAGAATTCCAGTCGTAACACATTGCTAGAGATTCACAATAACTCGGCGAGAACTTTTTTTTTTCATCTCTAATTTTAATACTTTTTTCTTTTAATAGTGACTATTTTTAAAAAAAAAATGTATGTAAATAGGAAGATGTATTGTACCTTGATAGTGGAAGTGAAGTTACCAATCACCATGGCAACATATTCTTTATGAGAATAATACTTTAGAACATCAGAATTTGTCAAAAATGGGCTAAGATAATCATTAGATCCGATGCTAAACATGTAGACAGCATTTGATAACAATGTTTTGGAACCAGAACTGCCTAACTTGTGCCTCAACCGAGTTGTTACTTTCTTGAAGTTTCTTGCTTGTGTTTTGAAAGGTATTACCTGAAAATTTGACATGAAAATTCCATCGTTTTGCTAGGCAATTCAATAAAAAAATATTTGCTGACTACTACTTGTGTAGTGCATTTCAATAAAGAGAAGTTAACTTAATTGATGGGAAAAAATGCACCTTCTTAATTGAGATTAATTCATCCCTTTTTCTCAATGGTGTATGTTGATTATGAAACATGAAGAATTGAGATAATAAATTATTTTAATATTGTTATATAAGTCTGGAAAAAAATATAATGATCATAATACAAGTTGAAATTTTATGGATCAAGCTTAACGTGTGCAATAAATGTTAAGGTTTTTTTTTTTAAAAAAAAAAGTATTTATTGAGAAAAATTAAATTTCAATCTTTTAAAAAATACATTAACATAATTTCTATCTTTGATATATTAACGTATGTCATAAGGGCGCGTATTAGTCTTTACCAAATCTTATTTATGTGTTAGACAAGAATGATCATAATATCAATAGACAAATAAATTCTATAGCAAGTTGTTGTGGATAAATAACATAGTTTTAATCCGACAAATATATGGATATGATTCAACATAAATCAGACATTGTGTAAGATTGGAGTTGTCATTTGGTAAATTGACAAGAATGGTTTCTATCAAACAAACTGTCTTAGACTATCACATGAAGCTGTCGACCCAAGTTTGTCAAAGGCAAAACGAAGATGTGGACACAATATCTTGCCAATTTGATTTCTTTTGGTTTAGTCTTAGTTTGGAGAAAAATCATTGATGAAATTTGTCTTTTAATAGCAAATATATAAAGAGTAAATCTTCCAAAAGAGTACATATACATATAAAGAGTACAAGAAAGATAATCATGTCAAACGATAACAAAATAAATAGATCTTTTCAACAGAAAATTAAAAACTAAAACGACATTAGAAAAACATCATTGACATTATGTTGTTTGATTTCTCAATAAATAGTCGACATCGACAACGATAAAAAATCATTAACAACAGCTTGTTTAATTGATTTTCATGTCATCTGAAGACTCATCTCATCTTAACAAAGCAAATAACCGTTAAACACTTTGAAACTGGAAACATTCTTTAATAGAGATTAATTAGATATATTATGTATACTCCATATTTTCCAACGTTCATCTAACACTTCAATCTATCTATATTTTTCTTTTTCTTTGACATCAACAACCTATTATATCTATCACATTATTTATTTTTCTCTCTTTTTCTGAAGGTGTTTACACTCATATGGACAAATATTTTCCTTCTTTAATTATGTCCACAAGTTTATTGAAGTGGCTTTCGTATGGTGTTAGGTCGAAAATCATATAAATAAAACAACAAACCAATAGTACATGATCGTTTTTGTCTTTCAAGTTTACATGATTTTCGACCTAACACCATACGACAACCACTTCAATAAACTTGTGGACATAATTAAAGAAGGAAAATATTTGTCCATATGGGTGTAAACACCTTCAAAAAAAGAGAGAAAAATAAATAATGTGATAGATATAATAGGTTGTTGATGTCAGAGAAAAAGAAAAATATAGATAGATTGAAGTGTTAGATGAACGTTGGAAAATATGGAGTATACATAATATATCTAATTAATCTCTATTAAAGAATGTTTCCATAAAATTAAATGAGCGTTAATACGGACATTTCATAATATACGCTGGAGCAAGGTTTAAACCCCGAACACCTTACAAATTCAGTTTAAAGCATGCTACTCGCATAGCTTAATAAAGTATAGCATTGCTTCCTCAGTTAAGATGATAGTGTTCACTGACATCAACGTGTGAAGCATGCTACGCGCATATATAGTAGCCTAATAAAATTGAGTAATTACTATATACATTTTTTTGACGGAAAATTAATCACTATATATATTAAGTCATCTTATATATCTCTCTCCAAAAAATCTTACTAGTTAAAAATGGCATTATGCAAAGCACTAATTATAATGTGAATGAAATAGACATACCGACCCTTGGAAAGTTTCAACAAGTGCACCTGCTCCACCAGATGCAAAATTCACTCCATTGTAATATTGGTTATTGTCAGGTTGTAGAAATGGTGGAACCAGTGGAATATTTACGTATTCAGCTAGAAACAAAAAGTATGACAAAAGACATGAGTAGAGAATCTTGTTTTAAATAATTAAATTAATTTCGATCAAAAAGACACGTTAGAAACATTTTTTTTAATACTCATCTTTTATTGGATGAAATTCACGTTGAACTCACCATTTTATATGACATCCATTTTTAAAGTTTGGATCTCACATTGATTTTCACTTAATAAGAGAGTGGGTGGTAGAAAGAGTGTCAAAAAGAGAGTGTTTCTAACACTCTTCTTCGATCAAATTACTTGGACATAACTATTTTTTTTCTTCTCAAGTAATCTAGTGGTTAAAAATTCATTTTTTTTTGGGTGAACAAGTGGATGTATAGGGTTCAAATCCCGACACATGCATATATAATGCAATATTTATACCGATTGAGCTAAACTCACGGCACTTTGGACATAGATCGTTGGTTTCTATGAAATGGAAAATATTAATTAAGCTATAACAAATTTTAATTAATGTTTATTTCCATACACCCAGCGATAAATATTATCTAAAACTCAGACACAATTGTGAGTCAAAATAATTAGTTCATTATAAGTATAATGATATAAAATCTACACATCTTACCAATAAAATCTGCAAATCTTACCAATAAAATCTGATACTAAACGGCCATCAGAGAATCGACCAGTTGGGAACTTGAAGTAAGTTTCTCCATAGGGCAAGAAATTTGCTTGGTCAAAGGTTGTAGTGTTTATGTAATTGTTATTTCCAGCATCTAAGAATGAATCCCCAAAAATGAACAAGGCTTTGTTGCTTCTATAATAATCTGTTTTGCTTCCAAAGGTTTGAGATACAAGAGCTATAATAAGGAAAACTTTGAAGAAAATAGAGACTCCAAGATTTTCCACAATGAATTTCATCTTCATATATTCAGTTTCAATCTCAAATAGGCAATAACTGACCCATATTTATATATGATGACTTGATGTAAGTCTATACGAAATAGCATATGTTTATTATCTATTTGGACTGGTCAACACGGTTTGATTGGTTGAAATGTTACTTCATTTAATATATTGTAATGAGCATGTGTAGTCTAAGATAAAATATATTTTGGATTGCAATATCTGATATTTTGTCCATTGATCTGAAAATTGACACATTGGTTGAATGTGGTGAATATGCAATGCTTTAAATTGGCCGACCAAATTGCACTATCTCTAATGATCAATTTGCCTATAAATTGGTGAGTGTTTGCTTTCACATTCATTTACCTACCATGACTTGCTGATTTGGGTGTTGCCCAAAAATAGTGATGCTTGGCATGATATTCCTATTTAAAAGTTTTTAAATTTTTTAAACAACCAATATTTTTTTTGAAGGAGCTAAATATGGACTATTGCAGTTGAACCTTTCTTACGTGTAACTTCGTCTCTAATTCGTGCAGTCAGCCCTCCTACATCACTTAAAAAGACTTATTTTATACACTTCAATCATGTAAATATATTAGCCACATCACCACCTTTAAAGAACAATTTGTTTTGGCCTTTCAATTTCTATGTCACTTATGTTTCACACTAGGAACTAACCATTTAGAGCCTGAAAAAGTCTTTCATAGTCACAAACACAACATCTATCCTATTGCCTGAAAATTGTTTCTCGGTCGATGAACTAACGGCCTTACCTGCCTCATGTGCAAAAAGTTGAACTATTCTGTCTATAATAGTTATTTCAAAGAACACAAACCTTCATAGTGAGAGGTCTCTTGACTAATCCATGAGGAAATTGAAAGAGGTGATGATAGGCATATATGGTTTTTCTTTTGTGAAAAAAATAGGTTTGATGAGTGAAATAACATATTTTATGGGAGATTGATTTGCTAAGGACTTTTTCCATGAAATATTTTCCTATCATTACTGTTTTTTAGGTTTAGTCTATTTGTGTAAACTTGTAATAATATAAATTTCTCTCAAAATTCTGGGGGTTATTCAATATCTACTTTTAGAGGTACAAGAGATTTTGTATGCAATTTTATGGTGGTGGAAGCCGAACCACTATTCTAGAAAGTGGGTATTCTTTGAGGTTACAAACTTTAGGAGTTCACTGAGGTTAGTTCATGTTATCGTTAGAACAACAACTGTTTTATGTTAGAACAGCAATTTAGTGCATAAGAATTAACAAAACGATATATACAAACAATGAATGTGAAATGTTTGCTAAAGAAGTTCAGCCAATTGTGTTTACGCCCATGACTGACTCCAGAGCGGTTGTAATTATATTTTGGAAAATGCTACCGTGCACAACAAATTATGTCGTCAAATTTGCACAAATCAACATATAATTGTCGTTTGGTATGAATCAATGTATAACTATCGTTAACAAGTCATGCAACTTTGTGCGTTGAGACCCTCGTGCCATTTAGCATCACTCTTATATTTAATTATCGGTGAAAGATTATGATTTACAATATTATAACTTTCTGTTTAAATATTATTGTCCAAATTACAACAATATCTATAATAAAGATGACCCCATTTTTGTTTGGTCTGTGTCTTCTCCCAACTCTCTATCATTCTCTCTTCTCTCCCAAAATCAAAAAATCAATTCTTTTTTAAACAGTACCTATTGAAATTGTCATTTTTATTTGGAATGCAGTTGTCATATATATGATGGGGCGCATATATATGATGGGGCGTGCAACCGTGAATAGTTGGAGTTGTGTCGCTTATGTGATTTGCTGCATTATTGGATTTCATGTCAGCAAGAAGAGTTTAGTTTTAGTTGACGGACTCTGTTCTATGCTAAAAGGAGCGGAAAGCCGGAAACCACTTGTGTGACATTATGGTGGGAATGTCACATGACATTGTTCAATCATAATGTAGCCTCGCATGGAGCAGCTGGATTACATTTGAGAATGAAAAAATCATTAAGGTGCGTTTGTTTCAGCTTTAAAAAAAATAGATTTTGGGTTAAGATAATCAATCTAGAGATTTTGTTTAGAGATTTTTTTAAAAAAATCTAAAGCTACTTACGTTTGTTTACTAACATAAAAACCATTTTTTAAGATTTGAAGCTCTTATCCTTGAGTTCCTTGTATTTAGAAAGAAAAAAAAATTAAAAGCTACTTAGAATAGCTTTTCATTTTGAGCTAAAAATGATTTTTTTTTAACAAAATGGATTTTTTTTAAAATCTGAAACAAACACTAAAAAAAATAAAAATAAAATAGATTTTTTAGTTTTAAAAAATCCCAAACAAACAGGTCCTAAATTAGTTTATATCTATGTAAACCACTTTAAATTTATTCTTGACTCAATTAATATTTTAAAATAGTCCTTTTTTTTGTTACAGGTTTCAAAGCATGGTCTTTGTGTTTTGTCACATAATGAAGGAGTACTAATAGAGATACTTAACTCAAAAACATTTGACAAAAATGGATACTATTTTAAAGTATTAACAAACATAGTGCCTTGCAAAGTAAGTGACCAATTGATGGTTTACTCATTTGAGATTTTTATATTTGTTTTTTTGTATTGTTAATAAGATTCTCTCAAACACCTAAAGTGGTGGAATTTCATGCAATAAAAAATTGAATGTTAAAAAAATATTGAAAAGATGTCTTTAGCGTTCCTTTTGTTTTCATAATAGAGTTGTTGGGGGTGATACAATTGGATTGGTTTTTGTAATTTAATTTAAGAGATTTACTTTTTTCACCCTGTGTGTTTCCTCACGCGCTCTATTTTTTTATTTCAAAAATGCCCTTGAGTTTTCGGATTATAAAATTCGGAATGGTGTTTTCTTTTGTTAAAGGGTGAAAAAATGAGTTACGGATTTTTCCGGATTTGTAATACGGAAACTTCAAAAAATAGGGTGCGTTAATGAATTTTCCGGATTATATAATCCGAACACCCCCTAAACCCCATTTTTCAAGTGAAAAACAGTTCAGATTATATAATCTGAATTGTATCAGCACAAGTTCTAAATATATTTGTAACATGAATAGTCATTTTAGAGACAATATTAATCTTCCTAACTCTCATCCTTCTGTTTTGGGTCATTGTTATTTGTTCTTACTCAAAAATCGGGTTTCCGGGCTACTTGATCGGACTGCTCCGAAACTTCCACAGAAAATCAGAAAAAATTCAAGGACCATGACTCCCCTAGATGGGACTTCTTACGGGACTCCGCCCCTCAAAATCCAAAATTCCATCGTTTAGACCCATTTTTCATTTTTTTTTAAAATTTTTCATATTCTCAGGAAAATCCGAAAAAATTTGCATTAGTTTTATTTGATTTTTAAATTTTTTTGGTGGTACTTTTATATTTTTATGATTTTATTTGACAGGTTTTTAGCATTTTTTTACTTAGTTTTTTTTGTTGTTTTTAAAAGCAAAACTCAAAACCGCTGAAATGTGAGAGAGTCTGATGACTGATTATATATAAGAATTGTCCGGATCATAAAATCCGAAATAGTAAACATGAATCCGGATTTTAAAATCTGGACTGCACAGGGGTATTTTTGAAAATTTTACAAGGTGCGGGAGAAGATCATAGGGTGGAAAAAGTAATACTCTTAATTTAATGTGGTGCTTCCCTGCGCCTTGTGCTTGGACCAGTGATATTAATCTATTTAGCATTTTTCTAGTCAAAGAAAACTCATTTCGACTTTTTTAAGCAATAAATTAAGTCTTATTAACGAGTATTTTAGATACTCTTTAAGAATTTATAATCTAGAAATTTTACTTTAAAAAATCAACCACTTTAAGTTTCAATCCAATGAATATACACATTTTTTTATAAAAATAAACATCCCATATAGAAGTAGTTTTTTGACATGAAATCCAATAATCCAATTTTTTTTTTATATGATCCTATATGATCTTGTATTCTTTTTTGTTGAATCAAAAGCAAAATATCTTTCATTCTTTCTACTTTTTAATTAATTTTATAGAAATAAACACCATCTAGATGAATTTTAGTATTACTATGTGTCACACTTTCTATAGTACTCCCTCTGTTTTTAAATATAAGTAAAATTGATTTTTTTGGTTCATTCATTTAATGATGTATGTGGTCCATATTATGAAACACACACATCATTAAATGAATGAACTAAAAAAATATATTTTGTTTATATTTAGAAACGGAGGAAGTAGATCTAAACTTCTTAACTTGAACATGCCTAAATGTTGGAGCCGTCAACACTTTTCATTTTTTACATAACTTTGATGGACTATTTTCTATGGTGTCAGACTATCCTAATTTCTCACAATTATAGCTACATTCACAATTATAGCAACAAATGTAGGTTCCTTCAAAAAACAAAAAAAAAAGAGCAACAAATGTAAAGGATACTAAATTTAAAGGATATCATGTATATAGCAATCTTGTGTAAAGGATACTAAATTTAAAGGATACCAATTTCCTTTCTTTTATGATCCTAACTGTTTTTTCTACTAACCGTTTTCCGTTACGTCTTCGTCATTGTTCTTCACCTTTAATTGATGCAGAACCTTGTTCTCCACTCTTTCTTGATTGCAAAGTGTTTTTTACCCTTGATTCCTTTCATTTTATCGCGATTCATCATTGTGAATCCTTTCTTCTCTTCACTTTTTGTGGAAGATCATTGAAAGTTTTTCTTTTTAGGACCCCAATATTTCTTTGTGCTGGAAAATACGACTTCAAAAGTTTTTTTTTAACAAGCTAAACTACCCACTGAAATGACACCATGAAGAATGGAATCTAAAACCCTGGAGAGGAGCACACTTCAAAAACTCAAGTCAATGCCAACAAACTTACCCAAATGGGTTACAACTTTATAAGTTAGCAAAGGTGTTAAAACTAAAAAAATAATATGGGAATTATCCCCCAATTTTTTTTGGGGCCTGGCCGCCTGGGAGACATCAAAGAGACCTAAAATGAAATTCTCGAATTGAAGTTTGATTTTACCATTTTGCTGTGCTTCGTTTTACTTTTCTCGGTTGTTATACAATCTCTGTATTACCTTTCACAATGACATGTTTATTGCGAATTCTTTGCATGGTTGGACTTCGTCATAACATAGGGTGAAAACTTTTGAGCTGGTCCTACGTAGAGGGTGAAAACAGGTGCAGCCAAATAGGACTATGCTTTTCAATTAGGAAAAGAGTAATGGTATTTATACCACCATTTAATAACAATTTTTATAACAACTTTTTTTTATCGGTTAAAACATTAGAAAGAGAAAAATGTTAAAAATAAAAAAATGAAGAGAGATGATAGAGACGAAGATATTTGTCCAAAAATTATCACAAAATAAATGTCCAAATATCAGTTCTCTATTTCTATTGTAGGCCAAGTTGTATTGCTCACTGAAACTCTTTTTTTATCTGTCTTGAGAGACGAAGCGGCAAATACAATTGAAACTTACACATACAACTTCAAAGTTCTGGTATCAAACCCAAGTGAAGGTGTTTAGTCTATAAAATATCAACATCGTCTGTTAAACTATGTCTTATTGTTGCTCACTCGGTGTCTATTGAAATAAATCATGTTTTCCTTTATTAAAAAACTTTATTATTAAAAAAGAACTTCATGAAAAGAAGAAAATAAGAAGTTAGAAGAACATGTCAATGATGGTGACAAACTCTGTGTAAACTAAATTATATAAATTAAAACCACACTACTAATTAGATATATGGGTAGAAATAGTGCTTTTTTAAGGGTTGCAGAAATAGTGTTGGGAAGTTAAAATATTTTCTACTCTTATAAAAAAGAAGTTATGCAGAATAAAAGCTAGCAAAAGAACCATCATGAAGCTAAAAAACAGTGACAATAAACACAACATTCCAAATCTTGTGATATTGAAGCCTGTTTAAATTGACTGATTTTAACTTATCTATTGTCATCAACACTCAGATTGATTGTGAGAGCTCATAGAAATAGTTTATCAGATATTCTCACAAGCTGTTCTCAACTTATGCCAATAAGCTCTCCAAGATAATTTATGTCAACAACTTATTACTTACACAAAAATAATTTGATTTTATCTTTTATTATAAAAAATTTATCTATAAACACTTATACAATGAACATGTAATTAAATTGTTTTTCAATACTGACCCTGGTTCTATGAAATCATGATTCATAGTCAAGAATTCAAAAACTACACATTATTTGAATGAAAGTTAGATTTCAACAAGCTCAATTTCTAAATCATCTATTCATGATTCAAGGATAATTATTCCACAACCACACCATAAAGCAAAATCATTCATGTGATATATGAAATCATCCCCACCAAACAAAGGGAGAAAAATTTGTCAGCCATGATAAATTGTCACAATGAAAAACAACCAAGTTTACAATTATATCATCCATAAACATAAACCTTATAAACATCAATCTTAAAAATCCTCAAAAGGTTTTTGACAAGACAAAAGGATTAACTAAGAATCTATAAATAATTTATTGGCCACAAGAAAATAAAACTCCACGCTTTACTTAAAGCTGGTAACTTCTTCTTGTTCTGATTCCATCAACAATATAAAAAACCAACAATCCTGAAAATGATTCATAGTATGGTTAAACAACTATCCACCTTAAAGAAACAAAATTAACGAAACCGAAACCGAATGTAAGATAAAAGTTACTAACTTGTAGCTTTATTTACATAACCGGCCAGGTGACGTTTTTTAGAAAACACCGCCTGCGATGGAAGGCAGGTCATCGAAGTTCCAAAGGTTCATTGTGTTTCCACCATCCTGAGTTGTCTCTCCACCAAGCAAAGCTGCCAATGAAGCATCACTCCAGGTATCGTTCTCGAAGAACTTCAGCTGAGATTCGATATCTGCGAGCTCCTCAGAGAGGGTCTTTGCAGAATCATTTTGCATAGGCAGCATATCCTGAGTGTTGTCAGACAGCATATTCTTCTGAGATTCGCCTTCCATAGGAGCAGCAGCAGAAAACACAGACGAAATCTCAGGTGTTTTTGGGCCTTGTTCTCCCCAACATAGATCAGAATAATCAAACGAATTGCTTGAATGCTCTGAACTGAAATAAGCATTAACATCAGCAGATGTAAGCTGCACTTCGTTTCCAGAGAAGGCTCCGATGTCAGCATATTGGCTGTTAACCAATGGTTTCTGTTCCACCTGATCCATAGGAGAATAGTAGTTCTCCATATTTTCGCTGAAATTGAACATTTGGTTTACATTCGGCTTGAAAGAGTTCAGATTTTCATTCAACAGCTGCGTCTCAGGATTTTTCTTGAGACGTTTTGAGGAAGCAACTGGAGCCTCTTCAGGGAAATTCACCTTGGCTTTCTTGCCACGGATTCTCCTAGCTTCAGCATCATAAGCTCTTGCAGCTTCTTCAGCAGTGTTGAAAGTTCCGAGCCAGACACGGACTCCTTTCCTTGGGTCACGGATCTCAGCTGCCCATTTTCCCCATGGACGTTGACGGATACCCCTATACTGATTCTTCCTCTTTCTCTTTGAATCCTTTTCAGCTTGCTCGTTTGTATTCAAAGCAACAGATTTTGCAGCACTTGATCCTACAACACATTCAAAGTTAGTAGGTATAAATAATAACAAAATAATACGATGAAATTACATCAACCATTTCAATTTTATACGGATTATTAATGAGCAATTTAGCGCAGACATTGTTTATCTCATTACATGCAAGTTGGATTTTATAACCAAAACAGAAGCAAAAGAGTAGCAAAAATTAATGTAACAAACACCAAATCACGACCGACTTATGAACAATTTGTTTACAATTAATGAAACAGACGATAAAAGTTCAATTATGGTCCTCAAATTTTTTAAAGTTCAGATCAATTAAACAAAGACTAGTTCCATTAGATCACCATAATCCATAATGATAAGATAATCAAACATAATGATCACCAATTCATGCAAATATACAACAATCACTAGATTTACTGAACACATGTGGGGATTGGTTATGAACTATAAGTAAAAAAAAAAATCAGGCAAAGCCAAAGGAACAAACATGTTTTTTTATCAACCAGTAAAATAGAGGAAAGTTCAACTTGACTGAACAAAAAAAACAATATTAACACCGAGAACCCAAGAAAAATTGAAGGTTACAACTTTATTTATGATAATTTAACAATTAACAACCAACTTAAACCAACTTTATTTATGATAATTTAACAATTACTTAACAAGCAACTTAAACTAACTTTATTTATGATAATTTAACAATTACTAACAAGCAACTTAAACTAACTTTATTTATGATAATTTAATAATTAACAAGCAACTTAAACCATCTTCAATTGGATCTATAAAATCATTTCAATAATTACAACCAATCTAAATTGGATCTTTTTTTTTTGGGTTACCAATCTAAATTGGATCTGAAAAATCATTCAAAGATCATAAACATCAATCCACAAAAATTACATAAAAAATACAAAGGATCAATCATCTTTTCAATCAACCAGAAAAATAAATCACAGCAAAAAACACAAAAAAAAAAAAAAAATCTCAATAAATTTTCAAGATCTAAAAAAACATCAATAAAATTTCATGTTCAATACAAACCCTATAAAATTAAATCACATAAATAAAAATAACCACCCACAAAATCATAAATCATACTAAAAATAAACTCCTTAAATTTTGGCTAATTAATTAAAAAAATAATTTTTTCATCAAATAAAAACATAATAAAATGTGGGCCATCAAAATAACAAATGCATGTGAAAATTAAAATCAAAACAAATTCATACAAATAAAACTATAAAAAAATTAATAATAAAAAAAAAAAAAAGTTACCACGAACAAAGGACTTAGAAGATTTGTTGTTCTTATTGGAAGCAAAGGTGAAACCTTTGACACCGACCAACAACCCTTCATCATCATCTTCATCCTCGTCTTCATCGAAATCAGAATCATCCTTAAACTCTCTGAACCCAGCCTCGAAATCATCGTCAAGCAAAAAAGGTTTCCTTGAACTTGGCTTCTTCCTCAAGTTCGGCCAGAGGATATCCGCCGTGACGCGGCGGGAGCCACCAACCGCCGCCGCAGCTGGAATGAAGTCGGAGATAATAGCTCCACCACACATCTTTCTCTCTCTTGATCTTGAAAAAAGGTTGAAACTTTGTTATACCCAATTGAAAGAAATTTTTTTGTAAAAGATTGAAGAATGGTTGATTTTGTTTGGAAATGGAAATGGTTGATTTTTGTGTTTGGTGTGAGAGTTGTGTCTTATATATGCATTATTGTTTTTTTTACTTTTTCTTTTTGCATTGAAATGGGGGTGGGTGAATTAGGTGCTTTTACGGTTTTGTCCTTGGTTGTTTGAAGAAAATAAAGTTGTGAAATTTGTATTTGACTTGGTAAGAAAGTACTAGGTTAATGTTACTGCCTAGGTCAGCATGGAACACACGTGCCACATAGTGTATGTATTAAAGGAGAGTCTAGAGTGATCCTTCAAAGCATTGACATAAAACTTGGATGTTCTTTTGACACATGTGACATCATACAAAATATTGTACTTATGGTCTTGGTATATTTTTCATCTAGAAGTGATGTTTGTGTACAATCATTTTTGCGATAAATTCTTCTTTCCTTTTTTTATAAAAATAAAAACAATACGAAAGAAAATGAGGTGAGAGAACAGGAACACAGTGCAATAAGATAATATTGTCTTAAAATAGTTGTATTATTATAATTTCTCTTTTTCATCTAAGGTGAGAGCAAATTATTATAAGATATAATTTTTTTTAACAAGCTAATATGAGATATATATTAACGATAAAAAGTTTGCTTCCTAGCATAAAGAGTGCCTAAAGAAGCAAAACAAAGTTACAACAATCCAGTCTTAGGAACAGAGTCAGTAATGAAAGTAAAAAACATCAGCTAATCCCCAAACAAACAAACGGATGATGCCACCACATATGGTAACCAAAAGGAAAGCACACATTTTTAGTTTTCAACCAATGAAGAGAGGACATCTTAAGCTTTTCCAAAAGTTGCACGGTCGAATTAGCCTTATTAGCAAAGAGTCTCTGGTTTCTTTCGTTCCAAAGAACCCAAATATAACAAAGCCAAATCAAATGTAGGAACGACCGACGTCGAGCAAGACCACCTGAGGAGTGAACAAATTGATAAAAATGATCTGTAACCTGATATGAATCCACCGAGTACACACCAATCAAGATTTAATAAGTTGCTAGAGATTACCAAAAACAGGGCAATGAATAATTAAATGATCAATTGTTTCAATTTGGCCACACCCTGAAACACACAATTGGTCATCCATATTAATAATGTCTCGGCGCACCAAGTTATCCTTTGTCGGCCATCTATTGCGAAAGAGGCGCCACGCACAAATATAGACTTTCAAAGGAACACTTTTATACCAAGGTGCCTCTGAAACAATGTCATAGCACTTTAAGATCTTTTCCATTTATTATTATCTTCATTTCTACCATTTGGAGAGATAAAGACACATAAAAACGTAAAAAGTAATTAATGATGATGAGACCTACTTAATGGTAGGACTGATTACTTATTTTATGTCTCTATCTCTCTCCAAATTGCATCATCCATTTATTTTTATAAATAGAGAGGATCTTTACCCGTTAAATTGTATGTTCACAAACATTTCTCGATAAGTTTTTTTTATATAACTCAATATTGGGTTTAATGACCAACTAATTTAAAAGATCAATCTCATTATCCACTAGACATAGCTCATTTAAACTTAGATACCGAGTTTTCATGATATTTAAACGGTAAGGTGGAGAATTGTTTCATGTGATATATGATAGAATTATGCTCAAAAGTTACTATAAATTTTGTGAAATATTGATATCACAAGTGCTAGGTGTGGCTTATAGGTATTGACATGTGAGCAGTGACGAATGAGCGAAACCAGTAAGACTATATCATTGTGCTTAGTTCAACGAATTTTTGGTCAAAATATTTGTTATGGAAAACCAAGCCTCTTACGATAGAATTCAAGAATATTGTTGTAATATGGATGTGGTCTTTATATAAGTTGTATCTAAAATTTATTTATTTTTCCCTGATAAAATGGTACCACAAGTCTTCTATACTCAAAGACAGCCATATTTGGCTGAACTTCGTTACCAAACATTACATTTCATTGTTTATGCTTTATTTTTTCGTTTATGTTTAAAATGTGACTTAAAATCAGTGTTATTTAATTATGGAGTATGTAGTTTAAATTAGACATACATGTAATTCATATTATAAATGAATGTATATTCTAACCAATGTTCGCAGGAGTTGCTAATTTATACTATTTGTTTTTTTTTTAAACCGTGCTTTAATAACATGCAACTTAAGAATTACACTTTTTTAATTATAATTTGCTTAAATATAAATATAAATATAAATACATGTGAATGTAACCGACCTAAGAAGGTGAGTTACCACTTGACACTTGCCCGACGAAATTACCCTAAACGATATCACCGCGTGCAGAAAAGCAAGTAAATTGACTGATGGGCAAATTTGTAATCTTTCGTTCACATGGCTTCTAAATAAGGAATCCACATTAAATTGTTATTATTTTTGTCCTGATAGAAGAATATGAAATTATTATTTAATCAAGTAAATAAAATGAAATGGTTATTTGTCAAAAAAAAAAATGAAATGGTTATTTGAATCTCATCAAATTATAGAATCAGAGAATCTCTTTTCACCAATTAAAAAACACAAGATCTCTCCCATCCAGTCAAAAGAAGAAAAAAAAAATTATTAACCCTCTAATGTGAACTTATTAATGACTATGATTTTTATCTCCTTCAAAAAAAAGGTATGATTTTTATGTATAGATCAAAGAGGGAAATATATAAATAGAGGAATATACTATAGTAATAATATATTATTAAAAATTAAGAAAAAGTTCTAGAAGTCATAGCTTACCAAATAAAAATATCAAGAAATATATATTAAAAATTAAGAAAAAAGCCTACAAGTTATAGTTCATCGAATAAAAATATCAAATGTTATGACTAAGGTTATTGTTATTTCGTCTATCTTTTTAGAAGAAGATTAAAAACATGAAGAAAAAAATCAAAAAAATCTTGAAGAGTTAAGTCAAATTCAAGAGAACAAATATTGCTTTCTTCTATATTGAAATGGGATTGTGTGAAATGTGGTGTTACAGATTTGTGCTTGGTTGTGTGAAGAAAATGAAGTGCTGAAATTTGCATTTGACTAGGTAAGAAAGTACTACGTTAATGTTAACATGTTTACTAGCCTTGGTCAGCATGGAGCACACATGTCTCACATCTATTGTAGTTTATGTTACATGTATGTATTAAAGGAGAGTCTAGAGTAATCCCTCAAAGTATTGACATAAAAGTTGGATGTTATTTGGACACATAAACCACGTGTGACATCATACAAATAATAGTACTTATAATCTAGTTTATTTTTCATCTAAGTTGGGAGAAAATAATTACAAAATACAAATTGCTTTTGAATGATATGTTTATAAGGTGTAGAATGTAAACAAAAATAAAATTATAAATTGCGCATAAATTAAAATTATAATTACACATAAATGGAAGACAGATGGATAATAAATTGCGCCACTAATCATTTTTAGATGACAAAATCAATCATCGTAAACATAACATTTATGAACTTTGGAGACATGACATTGTGATACATGACCCTTTAAACTCAATGTAGAAGATCAACAGTCTTTCATGCTGGGAAACCAAATGTCAAATGCAAATGGTATAAAAATATACTAATTATTAGAACACGATTTCTCATATTTGCCCACTTTGTTGGATGTAACTTTTAGTTTTAGGACTGCTTGTCCTACCGTAAAAGTCACGACCCTTAATCCCACAAGTCGTGAAACCTTAGTCAAGTCCACACATGAATGTTTTCCTCCTACCCATTTGTACATCACAACACCCACTGGCCTACGTGCTGATCTTCCGTCTAGTGGGTCAATCAAGAAGTTCAGAGACGTCTCCTTCTTCATTGATACTCATGTATACCAGAATATATCAAAAAGGACATTACTTGAAAAGTAATGTCAAATTCTATGTTTATGGATATTTCTCTATAAATTTCTTTTTAAAACTCAATATTTGACTTAACGATCAATTGATTCAGAGGATCAGTCTCACTATCTACTAGCGGGAATCAATTTAAAACTAGATGCCAAGTTTTCATGATATTCAATTGGATGGATGGAAAATCGTGGCTCATATGTATTGTACTTGCAGTGAATACAATATTAGAAACTAGGGTTTAGTCTGTTTAAGCGATCTCATGAGGATGATCTCAAGTGGGGTATTTATATAGCCCTTTATGGGTATGTTTTCGTGTGACTTAAGCCCCAAGCAAGATGGGCCTTAAGTCTTTTCACAGGCTTCTAGAAGCTTCTAGGAGGCTACTGAGGCGACGCCCTGGGAGGGACGCGCCTAAGCTTCAGGGGCCCTTCGGGAGGGCGCCTAAGCCCTTATGGAGGGTGCATGAGCCCTTTAGGATTAGATTGACGGTCCAGGTATTGACAGGTGAGCAGGGACGAATGAGCAAAGCTAGTGAGACTGTGGTATTGCGTCGAGTCCAACGAACTTTTAGTCCAAAATGTTTGTATTAAGAGACCAAGCCTCCCACTACATGACTCGGAAGTATTGTAATAATATGAATGTAGTCCTTAAACATGAGTTGTAACACTGTAAACCTTAATTGTTTTCACTAATAATAAAACAATCCTACAAATCCTGTCTACTCAACGACATGAGCATATTTGACCGAACTTCATTACCAAATATCGCATTTCATTGTTTGTGTTTTATCATTTCGTTTATGATGAGAATATGCCTTAAAATCAGTGTTTTCAATTATTGGGCATGTGATTTGAATTAGGCATATGTGTCGTGATTCATTTTATAAATGGATGCATACTCTAACAAATGTCTTTAGGAGTTGCTAACTTACACTATTTGTTTTTAAGAAAGAGCACTTTAATAACATGCACCTTCAGATTTAGATATTTTTTTAACTATAATTTGTTAAATTACTCTTTCTTAAAAATAAGTCGGTGTTCTTAGCAAATCAAATATATACATGTATATCTAATCAACATAAGAAGAAGGTCCTTGTAAGCTTAGCTCAATTGGTAAGACAATGCATAATATATACAAGGTTTGAGGTTTAAACCTTGACCACCACCAAAAATAATCAACATAAGAAGGCGACTTACCACCTGACACAGGTTGAATAAAAATTCCCTTTTTGATTAATTACCATCGTGTGCAGAAATTCAAGTAAAAATTATCTTATGGATAAATTTGTAATCTCATATTCACATGACTTCTAAATAAGGAATCCACGTTAAAATATGAATGTTTTATCCTGATAGCAGAATATGAAATTAATATTTAATGTTGACAAAAAAATGAATTTTTTATTTTTTTTAATCTCATCAAATTTGTTATTGAATCAGAAAATATTTTTTTACCAAAAAATAAAAGAATAACACGATCTCTCCCATCTATATAAAAGAAGAAAAAAATATTTATTAGCCCTTATATACTTTTAATATGGACATTTTTTTAGAGCAATATGAACATATAGATGAGTATTATTATTATTATTTTTTTGAAAGAAGTATTATTTTTATTTATAAATTAAAGAGTGGACATATATAAGCAAAGGAATATACTATAGTAACATTTATTTTTTGACAAAACTATAGTAACATTTATTAAAAATTGCATCTAATTTTTTTATTAAAATTAAGAAAAGAAGTCCATAAGTCACTGGGGTTCTAACCCTATTTTCTATGTGAGTTTTCAATGATCATTGTTATTTCTTCTATCTATTCAAAAAAATATTAAGAAAAGAAAACACAATTTAAAGGGGAGTTAGGTCAAAACTCAAGAGAATGGGTATTACAAACAACTATGTCCATTAAAATTTATCAAGAATTTTCGGTGAGATATTATTAATGTTTATATTTAATATGATTATTCATTCACAAAATATATAAAAGTTAAAAATATTATTTTTGTGAAAATAAAATTTAATAGATATTCCTTAAAAAAAATTAATAAATATTCAATGCATTTATTCCATCTATTTGATTATTCGTCCGAAAATATTCAATGTATTATTCAATCTATTTGATTATGAATGTTGCATTTATAAAAAAAAAAAAAACTTAAAATTAATGTTATTTTTATTAAATAAAAATCATATTAGTTTTTTTTTCCTTTCTAAATTTACCTCTATTTCTTTTTTCATTAAATTCAACTATACCTCTATTATTATCATACATATTACTATACTTTTTTTTAAGGGATCTTTCACTTTGAATATGTATGATAATACTCACACACACTTATCAGTAGCACTCCCGCAAAAACCCTAGTTAGTGTTTCTTCCTCCCTCCACCAATGGTCGTCGTCGCAGCAGCACGTCCCCCTGTCACTATCCAAACCCTAGAATCAAAAATTCCACTGATTCACCAACCACCCTTCAAATCCTCGATGTCATGCGTGCTTCAATTCGTCCTGACATCGTCACTAGCTAGAAAAGGGAGAGGGAAGAGGGAGGTGCGGTGTGAGCGGAAGGAAGGGGAAGGGGGCAGTTGAGGAGGGTTGTTAGGTTGGGGAGGTGGCCGAGGGGTGGGGGTGAGGGTGTGTGAGATGAAGGTCATTTCGTGGAATGGGCGGGGGTTAGGTGGTTTTGAAAAGAGGAAGGAAGTTCGTGCTTTGTGTCATACCCCAATTTTTGACCTAAGGTCTTACATTCATATACCCTCTGATCCGGAATATTATCTGACTTTTCAGAATAAAAATTCGGCAGAGAGGTATTTTAAAATACCTCATTTTTGTTTCGATTCAGACCCTCTTCTCTCTTTATCTTTATTTTTTTATTTACTTTTATCTTTTAAAATTCCATCT
>Ga0315915_1000266_pt1 | contig 48349 bp, 24 predicted proteins | sample MpolbnodulesMG_FD_207738 | JGI IMG/M metagenome (GOLD analysis project Ga0315915, IMG submission 207738) | Medicago polymorpha root nodule microbial communities from Los Angeles, California, United States - branched nodules | ecosystem: Host-associated > Plants > Roots > Nodule | place: USA... | reverse complement strand
TATTATTATATAAAGATTACATTTCTCAATCATCTTCAACCTCTTTTCATTATTTAAACAAACCTTTGGCAGAGGGCAAACATAGAATGACCTTCCTGGATTTTTTGAAGTATTGGATTTTCTAACAACACAAATTCTAGGACACAAACATTCAAGCACTCTCACAACACCATTAAACTTGAAGCTTGAAGATGAAGCTTGACTTTCATAACCGTTTTTCCCCATATACCCACCCCCCAATAATTTTGCTTGAATAAATTTTGAGGATTTTGGCTTTCAGATTCAATACGAAAAAATTAGGGTTTGAAGTTTATTGAATTGGGGAAGAATTGAACCACTTATTATTGGAGAAAATTTTGGTGATTATTGAGTGTAGATTGTAGATTGTGTAATTAGGGTTTCAATTTTATACAATTGGGAAAGAAAGAGCTGTTGGGGAAGAAAAGAGCCATTTGGGAAAAAAGCCAAAACATTTTCTGCAAATTAATCAATTTAGTCCTTTGAAATGTTTGTTATTATCGGCCAAATTAGTCCCTTTCTACGTGACGTCTGACATGTGAGAGGTTAATAGCCACGTCAGCTCCGTTAACGCTCCGTTTGAACAGAAGGGCTAACTTGATTGACATTTAACAAATTCATGGATTAAATTGATATTTCGCATAATTGAGGGACGAAGTTGGCCGACCCATAAAAATTCAGGGACGAAGTTGATGGTTCACTCTTTCTTTTTCCTCTCTAAATATATAAACTTTCATTTTTAATCTCTAAACATTTTCTTTACATTGTTACAAATATATGATTGTATACCTTATTAATTATAGTAGTTTTCTTTAAGAAAAAAAGGCCAAAAATATTTTAAAACATCTAAATCTAATACAAAGTGTACGAAGAAAAGGCAAGTGTCTTTGTCCTAATAAGCAGCTGACACGTGGCTATGCTTATTTTAAAAATAAAAAATAATAAAAATTGGATTTCTAAGTCTGTTCTTCACGGAATAAGAGAAAGGCATGTGAACGCAAACATAGTTTTTCACTAAGCTTGTTCTTGATTGTCACTTGCTTTGATACCAGTTTCCAATTTTCACTATTTCTTGTACAGAACAATATTGTCACTAGTTTCCTCAGAACACAGATATTCCCTCAATTCATTGATGTAACAAGAATCCCTCTGAACCATCCACCAACAGATTGAAGTAATATGATTATGTGAATCTCCTCAAGTTTTTTAGAATAAATTGTTATGGAAAATTTGATCAAAACACCACGTTTCCTTCTTATAATTTCTATTGAACTATAAATTTTAAGTTTTGAAATCTTCCAACTTAGCTTAGATCAAATCTTGAACCTTTTCATAAGGAAAACCAATCTCATGAAGCAGCAACTAGGTAGAAGAGAGAAGAAGGAAGGAGTAGTGGTGAGTGAACAATTAGCGGAGGAGGTGAATTGGGCGGCGGTGCAGGGGAGGACGATGTCGGAGAGAGGCGACGGTGGTGCACTTGTTGATGGTTGGGTTATATGTTCCTGTTTCCGTTTCTTCTTTCGTTTCCTCCCTTTGTTTCTGCTCCTGTTCCAGTTTTTATTTTTTTTTTAATTTTTTTTAAATAAGCATTGCCACGTGTCAGCTGCTTATTGGTGCAAAGGCACATGTCTTTCCCTTTAAAGGCACTGAAGTGCTCTCCCCCCAACACATTCAACTCAACAGTCCACAACTCGGCAAAGTTAGTTAAAGAAGTAACTTAGTGATGTAACTAAATCAGTTGGCTAGTTCCCTTTTCCCTCTTTTGTATCCCGCAAGTATATAAACTGGAGAGTGTTTAATTTCTCATTTCATGCAAGTAATCAATAGCGTGTAACTTCATTCTCTCCCTGAAATAAATGCTCCACTAAGATTTCTTCATTCGCCATTGCACGTTCATCTTCAATAGTAGTAGTAAACACAAGTTATTTCCTTTTAACATCTTCGTACAGTTTTCCAGTTTGTCCCTTGGCCATGAAAGTATTCAAAAAAAAAAAAAATTATAAAAGCATTGAATGATATATATTATAATATCAAATTCCCATTAGATTAGAGTAATATAAGAATAAGAAATTGTAAACGAGCACAAGCAAACACGATGTGCCAATATCCTATGTTGTCACTTCTCCATTTGATATACTTCCTTTTGGCAAAAACAAAATTAACATGTACAAAGTACAAACTACACAAGATTTACTGACAGATGTAAAACCACCAGTTAGTTACTGTAATCTAGAACTATTTTTCATATAACATGTTTCAAATCATTGGCATCATAACCTAGTTCTCCGTCTTTTCTTTTCCTTCATTTCCTTCATTAGATTCGGAGTTGAAGGTTCATGTTTTTTAGGTCCACCGGCAGCTTTCTTGATGTGTAAAGATTTCACCGAAGACGGAGAATTCTCTTTACTACCACCAGTACTAGGCTTCTTGGCTTTATTTGAGACCCCCGAGGCAGGATCACTGCCATCGGCTGCCTTTGCAACATTAATCTTCTGGTTACAAGGGCGGGCACTTGGGACTTTCAAAGGAGTAGTGCAGACAGTGTCGACATTAGAATGTATGACATTCCTCCTGTTCTCCGTCAGTTTTTCTTTGACAATATCTCTCATGAGTAGAGCAGACTTATATTGACGGGTGTTCTTGGAGTAGAACATCAAAGCATTGGTGGTCAATAGAAACATGTCTCTGAAAAGTTGCACCACTGAATCAATTGTTTTGTTGCTAATTCTTGACCTTATAGTGTCAAAGTCCATGTGTCTCTGGATTAACTGCTTGTACCTTTGTCGCTTCTGCTATCAAAAAAATTGTGCATAACAAATCATATCACTTGCCATTCCTTGAGCAAATCTCTACTAGCCATTCGTAAACAATTTCAAAAGTAGGAATAACATGAAAACTTTCAATCTTTACTTAATAGCACATAGCATTATTATTCATACGTAGCAGCAATGACATGTATTTCTGTCAGTCATGTCAGCACTAAATAAACGAAGATTCAAACCAAAAATAAAAGGATCAAAAGAAGAAACCCTATTTTTACATTGACGAAAAACATATTTAAATCTGCAATAAAAGATATAGTTGAAATTTATAATCATCCAAATTGGTGTTTACTAATGATTCTTTATCCAAATATAGAAACATAATAGTAAAAAGTAAAAACATGAAACTAGTTTTTGTTTGGTTCATTAAATTGTTTTTCCAAAATTAGTTTGTTTGGTTCATTGAAACATTGAATTGTTTTTCCAAAATTAGTTTGTTTGGTTCAGTGAACATTGAATTCTTTTTCCAAATTTTTCATTGCCTAATGTGGAAGAAAAAAAATATTTATTAAAGATGAAATGCAAATGACAATAAACTAGTGGACCTATTATCATCAAAAACATTATTGAGGTGGAAAAACTGAAAAATCAACTAAAGGGAGTGAACAGGATCTTTTACACATACCTGGCTATCATGCTTGCGACAGAAGCAAGAAGCACCTTTAATTTCCAAAATAGAATCTAAAATCGCGATCAGATCTTTTGTTCCATCCTTTTTCAAGTTCGTGTTCTCCTCAGTTACACCAGAAGATTTGACAACCTCACCACAGTTGCTGGTAGAACTTTCTTTCAACCGGGACACATCAATTGAAAAATCACTTTCTCTCACACTCGCTTCATTAATATTCCTGGCACAATCCTTCCTCTTTCTCTTTCCTCTCCTTTTTTTAAAACACCCTCCATGTCCTTCATATACAGTCTCTGTCAACTTATCTACATTCAAAACTTTTGCATGTTCGGTTGACCCTGAAACACCAGGCGTAATCTCCATGTCTTCAGAAGACATTGCTAGAACTTGGCATTCATGAGACCAGTTTGTCTGGGTTTGATGTGTAAAACTCCCAGCAGATAACCCATCCTTTGACGTCTCTTTAGTTGAAGATTCAACTCTCTCCAATTTCTGTGAAGGAACATGTGATTCTGGTCCAACTGAGTCATTGTCAACATGACAATCATCTCTTTTCCCAGCTGTATCTGTCAACTTCTCTATATTCAAAACTTTCTCATGTTCAACAGACCCTGAAACACCAGGCGAAATCTCCATGTCTTCAGAAGACATTGCTGGAACCTGGCATTCATGAGACCAGTTTGTATCGGTTTGATGTGTAAAACTCCCAGCAGATAGCCCATCCTTTGACAACTCTTTGGTGGAAGATTCAACTCTCTCCAATTCCTGTGAAGGAACATCTAATTCTGGTCCGACTGAGTCGTGGTCAACATGACAATCATCTCTTTTCTCATTCTTGTCAGCCTTGAGGGATTCAAGCTTTGATTCAAGAGACCTGAAACAAAGATGTACAGTTAACTACACCCAAACCGATGAAAATCCAACAGTGGATCATATAAAAAAGTATCTAGTGTGTGTAAACCTATAGATTTGGTCGACATTTCATTGAATTAAAACGTACAAGAAATTGAGACTAGTTGTATTTCAGAACATTACTTTGTTGACATAATCTCAGCTTAAAAAGGAAGATAGTTATTATGCAACTAACCCAATTGAATCTTCTGATTTCTCCAAAGCTCGCTTAAGCTCTGCTACTCTTCTCTTCTTAAGCTCTTCATACCAAGCCCTAACAGTGCCATATTATCATATAATACAATGAGATATACTATACAAGTGCTATGCTGTCATATAATACAAAGAGATATACTATACAAGTGCCATGCTGTCTTTCGAGGGTCTGTCATTAAATCTAAACTAAAAAAGATGTACTGCCAAGTTGGGAAAATTTAAACAAAACTAAATGAGAAGAACAATTCTAATTACGTGCAGCCTGAATAGCGCTGTTGCAATTCTTCATATTTGGCTTTACAGACCTGCAAAAATGATAATTCACTATCAACAATTAAATCAACGGTTGAAAAGGCATGTGTTCCAAATTTAGGAACAAAATAAACCTAACAAGAAGGCTTTGGTCTATGACACATAAACTAAATAAAGCTTAATCTGAAATAAAGAGTGATAAGAGTGGCCGCTCAGCCATCTCATCAATGTAAGCAACAAGAATCATATGTAGACCGCACACTCAATGAGACATAAACCACATGGTTATAGAGACTCTGATATCATGTCATGAACCAGAAATCACAAACCACATGGTTATACTATAAGATCTTTTTATTTAAAATATGTTAGGTTCTTCGCCAATGAAAAGTTCCTTGGAAGGTATATGTTGAATGTTCTTCTAAACTGCAGAGTATAGACACTGTAACTTTTACACTTAAACTATGCATGTAATTCTTTCTCAACAAAAAAAAAAAAACTATGACTGTAATTATTACAACATAGCACCAACATAACTAAGCATAGTAATTGAGCTAATAAATCATAAGTACATCAACTTCCCATTTGAAAATGAATGAAAAATGTTGAGACCATTAATATAGTTTAGTATTTTACAGTACACTTCCCATGTGTTTTAGGAACTCTAAGCCATGTGCTTAAAATAGAGGGGTTTGGCCGTTATCAAAAACTCTTAATAATAAGTTTTTATTTACACCCAACAAAGAGAACAAAAGTGTATATAATATACCACCTCAACAACCTTATGCATATGATATAATGATACAACAAATTGAATAAAGTGGCGAACCAAAAAAAATTGGCACCACGTGAATGCTACCCACAACGATAGTTTATGCAAAACACGTTATCCAAATAGAACTCTTTTTGTTCCATACATCATGCATTGCTTTAACTAGCCATATTCAATTCAATAATACAAATGCATGCACTTTTCATTTATTATTATTATTATTGCTCACATTCTTCGGTTCCACTCAAAATGTGGGTCTAAAGTCTAAACATTTCGTTATCAAGAGAGCACATTTTTTCTTTTTTTATTTAATTATTTTTAAAATTCTGACCAAATTAATAGCCAGAATAAAGACTCGTAATTTAGCCCTAACATACGTTATTTATAAAAGAGGGACTAATGTGTTTGGTCAAACTTTACTTTTTTTAAATTCATCCAATAATTGATGTACCTCATCTTAGTTATTCAATGAATTTTAAAAATTATTTATTTTTTAAATAATAACCAGGTGTAATTTTTTTTTTATCATAAAATAAAGGACCAAAATGGGTCTTTACTCTGATAACTATTACAGTTTACTAGCATAATCATATCATAGTTTAATGAATTGTCAATCAAGACCATGTAATAATAATAATAATGTAACGGTTTCAAAGACAAAATCAATATTCAATTATGTTTGAATTGACTTTACAGTATAATAAAAAAATATGTAACAAATTATAATAAATAAATAAAATAGTGGAATATAATATTAATATTTTTATTACCTCGGGTGTAATAGCGGAAGGAGAATGAGTTCTCCCTCGGAGCTCCGCCGCGACGACGGACCAATCTCCGGTACCGTGCCGGATAACAGCTCCGCCAAGAAGAAGCTCCTCCCATGTCCCCCACGTCACAATCACTTCCGCTCCCATCTTCGTACACGTGTACGCTCACGATTAAAACAAAACACCACTTGTTTTTTTTCAAGGCTCCTAATCCTACGCACCCGGTGCTAACGTTAACAAAAAAAAAAAACCTCGTAAATTGAAAAAAAAAAACAACCACCTTCTCCGATTAACCCTAATCAGATTCTCGTCGGAAAATTGAGAAATGTGGTTGTGTCAATTCTGGGCCGGTAAAAAGATGAAATTTTTCCCTTTATTTTTGTCTCAGGGGTTGAAGAAATTCATTTGATTGAGAGGGACAGGAAAAGGTTTGAAATTGAAAAAAAGGAATGAGGTAAGAAGAAGGACAAAACAAAACTATGGACGATGATGATGAAGATAGAGAATAATATTGTCATGTACTATTAAAATTGTTGGATATTTGCATTTCCCTATGGTTTTTTATTTTTTGTTTCAATTGGTAGGGGTTTTTATTTGGGGATGTTTTTGTGAAATGACGATTATGGTGTTGAATGCTTTTTGTACTTTATATATTCTTTGTTGAATTAATATTAAAGATTGCGCGGTTTAGCCCAATGGGAAAGAGTGGAGGCATAAAATTTGAAACAATGCGATTGTACGTATCTATCTATCTATCTATGCAGCTGTAGAATTGTTGGATTTAGACACGCATTCTGTACTACATCCAAATCTAACGGTTCTGCGGTAATTAAACCGGGTAAAACGCTCTATAAGATATCATATTCGTATACATGAGTGAATATCCATGTAAAAAAAATAAAAATTTGTCAAATGTAAAATTAAACGAGTTATGGTAATTGGAGTTCGACTTTGAAATAAAATATACTCGTAATTTGACAAACAATTATTTTAATCAGTAATCAAACTCAAATTTTCTCAAACGAATTGTATTTTGTGAAATTCACTAATTACTCAAAATCAATTGTTGATTTCAATTTTTTATGTACAAGTTTGAATATAATCAAATCCAACAATTATTAATGTTCTTATAAAAAATTATTAATTTGGTTATTGATTTGACCTTCATTAATAATTTATCATCCTAAATCTAAATCAAATTCTTGTACTTTATTATCACTTCTTATATTTCAAACTAAAATACTAGTTTTAATTTTTTAGAGGAATATTGGTTCTACTTTAAAAAAAATTATGCTGTATTTTTAATCAATATATTTTTCTTCATTGCAGTTTATAAATTTATTTCAATCCAAATAAAAAAATCACAATGTTTGAAAAAAAATTATTTTTTTTTAAAATAATCAACTTAATTGAACCATATTAATTACTTTTTTATCGCTTTCGTAGTTTGGTTTGATTCTGATTTTTAGAGAAAATATTACAAAAGTTGAAACAAGCTAACGTGTCGTGGACGAATTTATATTGATGAATTTAAAAAATAAAAAGTTCGAGAATGTTTTCAGGTAACTTAAAAAAAAGGTAATGTGGATGACTTGCATGTGTATCATCAAATAACGATTGGAGTGCCAATATTCTATAAAGGACTCATTGGCACTCTTCAAAGGCGTGTCCCTTTGCCTTTAAACCCGGAACCGCCTCTTCCATATCTTAAGCCTAAAGATTCGGTAAAACATCTAAAAGGACCTAATACACGCGCTTTCCATATATATAATCAACGTCCTTATGAAAAAAAAAATACTAATTTGGTTATTGATTTGACCGTCATTAAAATTTATCACCCAAAATCCAAATCGAATTCTTATATCTTATTATTATTTCTTAGCTTATTCAATCACCCGGTCCCTTAACTTAATTGATTGTCTCAATTTGGTCCTCTGACTATAATTTGTACCAATTTGATCCCCTATGTTTTACTCTGTTACTAGTTTTAGTTTTTTCTGTTAGTTTCTCTAAAAAAAACGTTAACAGAAAGCACTAAAACTAGTAACAGAGCAAAACATAAGGGACCAAATTGGTACATAAGTTAACGATTTTTTTAGAGAAACTAACATAAATGACTAAAACTAGTAACATAGCAAAACATAAGGGACCAAATTGGTACAAATTATAGTTAGGGGACCAAATTTAGACAATCAGTTAAGTTAAGGGACCGGACGATTGAATAAGCTTTATTTCTTATATTTTAGACTAAAATACTAGTTTTACTTTTTCAGAGGAATATTAGTTCTACTTTAAAAAAAATTATGTTGTATTTTTAATCATATATATTTTTCTTTATTGTAATTTATAAACTTCTTTCAATACTGATAAAAAATCATAATGTTTGAAAAAAATTAACTTTTTTTTAAAAATAATCAACTTAATTGAACCAAACCAATTACGTTTTGATTGTTTTCGTAGTATGGTTGATGTTGATCTTTAGATAAAATATTACAAAAACCGAACCAAACTAACGTGTTGTGGAGGAATTCATATGGATGAATTTTAAAAATAAAAAAATAGATTCGAGAATGTTTTCAAGTAGAATGACTTGCATGTGTATCATCAAATAACGACTGGACTGCCAATATTCCATAAAGGGCTCATTGGCACTCTCCAAGTGCGTGCCCCTTTGCCTTTGATCCCGGAACCACCTTTTTCCATATCTTAAGGCTAAAGATTTGGCTAAAACATCTAAAAGGACATAATACACGCACTTTCTATATAAAAACGTGACTTAGGGCTTAAGTTACTAACAAAAGTAACTTAGGGCCTAAGTCACGAAATAAAATGCCCAAAAAAGGCTATAAATAACATCCTTAAAACCATTATCAAGATATGACCCAAACAGACTAAACGCTAGTTTTCTATATTTTACTCACCGCACGCAAGTACAACAATATATTCCATTCCCAACAAATTTGTCAGCTTTGAAAAAAGGTTCGAGAATGTTTTAAGTTATATGGATGACTTGCATTTGAAGCCTCTTGAAGGGAATAAATCATTGACCTTTTGGACAAAATGATTCATTACAAGTGAACATTTTGATAAAAATGAAGTGCATACTTGGTGGTGGCTAAAATTAAAATTAAAGAACTCGGTATTTATCTATGATTTGAATCAAAGGTGGTTCAGCCCTCCAAATTGTGTATATTATTCAAAACAAAAAAAAAATAGTTTTAGCTTTTCGTTTTGTTGGGAGGAATCATCTCAATAATCGTAATGTACTTTCCAACGTTTTCTATTGTTGATAGGTCTTGTGCTAGAGTAGTTGTTCTAATAAATTTTTTATTTCTTCAAAAAAGAATATGTATAATGGTGAACGCATCCACACCTTAAAGTTTTATTAAGGTGAAAGATCATTAAATTTAAATTTAAATATGATACTTTTAATGGATTTTTTTTAGGGAACTTTTAATGGATTATTGAATTTTGCCTAAAAAATGGATTATTAAGAGACAAGTTAACATGGTAGCTCATGGCTTAGCAAAGTATCCATATTTCATACTAGCCCCACATTCTATGATGATGTACCATTTTATTGCCCCATTTATTGTTATTAATGAAATGCAATGAGTTCCTTAAAAATAAAACTAAGAATCTCTTCACCATCTCAAATGGTTATGATTTTTTTTTCTTTTCTAATAGTCTAGCGACTGGAGCTCACACAATTAAATGTGGAGAAGTGAGGTGTCCAGGTTTCGAACCCTGGCCCCTGCATAAATTATGCAATGTCCCTACCAACTGAGTTATGCTCACGGGGACGGTTATGAAAATTATTTAACTCTCATTTCTATCACTCTTGAAAATGAATATTGTTTTCTTATATACTTCAACTCTTCCAAAGTCCTATCTTTTGTTTTTGATGGATTCTTAAGTCCTCTCATGTATGGAAGATGGATGTGGTTTCATTAGTAAGGAAGTAGGTATTAATTTTCTCATATTTAAGAGATTTATGTATACTCAATTATTATGTGAATCTGATAATTAAGATTCAACATTAAATTTTAGGACCTCTAGCTAGAATCGACCAATTCGGTCTGATTCTTAAAACGTTGATTTCATTAACAATCAAATACACATAATAAGTAAAGAGAAATTTGTACAACTAATATAACTAGAGAGGACTCATACATCTTGTTAGGAATAGACTAAGATTATATTGTCATGATTTGAGGTCAACTAACAAGTTTATTTTCTGCAAAACTTGTTTCAACTAGCGTAGAAACCCTTATTTAGAGTTATGATGCCTCTAACAATATTTACAATATTACATAGGAAAAAGATTTGTGAACATTCAAAACTCTTTAACTCCTTGAGAGAGAAACAGATAGAGAGTGATACTCTGATACAATAAATTAAATATGATATGTTGCTGATATGATAGAAAAAGAGAAATATAGACAAAATGAGGTGTTGAATGAATGTAGGGGAATCATAGGTGTACATGTATCATTGTTCTTTATAAGTTCTTACATATCAATAGTTGAATATGATGGAATAAGTTACATCATTCTTCTACTATTGCATCATCTATCTTCCTTCTAAGAATAAGAGAACAAAGAATAGCTATTTAATTGCCTCTTAACAAAGTTTCCTTACAATGCATATATCCTACAGCTTGTTAGGTTTAAATGTGAGTAGTTACTTAGTCTCACATTCACTGTGAATAAACTAAATGTTGGATATATACGAAAGATGACTCATATACCCAACATCTTAAGGTTATGGGTGGAAATGTGGCGTCACAATATCTCGGTGGTCCTGAATCATTGCCTCGCCTCGTTCCTGCTCTCTGCACTCCCTCAAATTCTACAACATTACACTCATATTCCTGCGCTAACAAGCTTCTTCCTGGAAACTCGGATGTGACCAATGTGCACCACACACCACTTGTGAACAAACATGCATGAGTCAGTGTAAGTAATAACTAGATTGAAGAATAACAAAATGTACATTAAAACAAAGACCCTTTAGTAACTGTTGAAGACCACGATCCTAATTCAATCCATGGTTGCTTCTGAATTCAAGCATGTAAAGTGTAAACATAAGGTAAAAAAATGCATCCAGCTATCTTACAAAATCTCATTAATTGCAGTTCATTTTAAGCTAATAGTGCAAATCAGAGACAAAATTTACTCAATAAAGAAAGCTCCATATTTATTTCATAAACCTGGTCATTATTAAGTTTGCTGAGCATTTTAAGTTAGGATTGTTGACTAACTAAATTTAGTACTCAGAGTAATTTGTCTAATAAGCCACCCCTCCAGCAACAAAAAACACCTGTGTAAAATAAGAACCATGACTTTTAATTACTGTATTTAGATGAAATGTCAAAATGATACTTTAGAATTTAGATGGCATATAAATAATTATTGAGAACATCAGTTAGAGACCAAACAAGGAAATTGGTGAAATATTGGCATTCATCATTTTTTCACATTAAATAGCAGCAGACACTTCTGTTTGCAGAAACAAGTTAAGAATCAAGAATATGAAGTTATTTAACAAAATTGAAGACAAGAGGGATTACGCTTAAATAAAACTATGGACAACTATAACAGGAATATGAATGCAACCTGTTTAACTTTAACATAGTAACATACCATTTTACTATAGGAACATACAGTTCCATCCACTATGTAATCAGTATATTTCACCCTCAACTAGATTCACCCTCAATGCCAATAAGTATGCTTTGGCATATTATTTCAGATTCCATTTGGCAGTTTTTATTTATTTATAATGAAATGAAGCTACATTTGGAAAGTTTCCAATATAACATTCTTTGAAGATCCTCTGAAACAATTCTTTGAAGATCAATATGATAATATTTTGAGCCAAGATAATAAGAAAAAGAAATTGGCTAAAAAAAACTTATTAAAACAGAAAAAGTAAAACCAAGTTAAAAGCATGACTCTCCTGAAATAAGGGATACTCAACAGCTTTGCAGGAATTGGCCCAGAGAATGTATTGTTCTCTATATTCTAACACTATTATTATTTAATATATTATATTTAAAAAAAAACACAAAAATCTCTATGATGGACGGGAAATCCAAGTTATTTCCTAGCTGTCCGTTGGGTGGGAAATGCCCCACTTCGTGTTTCTTTCCTCGGCTCTTCTCCATTTCTAACCAGAAAGAAGCAAAATTGGGTGAATTGTGAGAGGATACCGGAGGAGAGGGGATTTGGGCTTTGGTTTGGCGAAGAAACCTATTTGTTTGGGGAAGAGCTTTGCTTGTCAGCCTCTTGGGGATGTTAGTAGGTTGGAGGAGAATGGAGTTTGAAGGTAAGTGGTGATGGAAGGCGAAGTAGAATGGTGTTTTTTTGGTGGGTTTGGCATATAGGCTGCTTGCGAATGTTTTGGTGCCGGTGGATGGGCTGAATAGCACCAAAGAAATGGTGTTTAGATTTGTTTGGAGAAGTCTAGCGCCTCCAAAGGTATTTGCGTTCTCATGGAAACTATTACTTGACCGTCTCGACTAAAGAAAACCTTGCTATAAGGGGAGTTCTACCCCCGATAGTTTCTTTATATTGCATGTTTTGTAACCGGGGGTGGAATGGTCTTCCTATCTCTTCCTTCATTGTCATTTCATATTGAGTGTGTGGTCTAAGATTTTGGGGTGGTTTGAGATTAACTTCATTGCACCCCAACGTTTGTTCGAGCGCTTTGAGTTTTGGAGTGGGGAGATCTGAAACAAGAAACTTCGTAAAGGTTTTTGGTTAATTTGTCATGCATCTATTTGGGTAATTTGAAAAGCAAGAAATGATATAATTTTTAATGATTGTATTAAGGGTTTGGATGAGTTAGTTGAGGATATCAAAGTGTTGTCCTGCCGGCAATGGAGTTTACAGATGCGGAAGACCCCTCCATGCTGCTCTAAGAATGGCTATGGCTACGGTTGGTTTGTTTCTCCTGTTATCAGGTTCTGCAGGGGCTGTTTTTTGCACTTTCAGTTTGTGCAGTTGTTGTGTTTTTCTCTTGTATGGGTTACCGCAATCTCGGGCCCTATGTACCGTGTTTGTTTATTTTTTCGCCCCTATGATACGCCTTGAATGATACAGGAGGTATGAATATATATGTTGTTTCAAACAAAATTACCCAACAATAGTTTAAGAAAGTGAGGAGGGATATAGAAGGCATTAATATTTGGACAAGATGCAGGTCAAGGACAGGTTATATCAGAACCACATACATAATACTATTGATTGCTGCAACTAAGAAAGAACCATAATCGCAATAAGAGAAAAAATTTAGTAGTAAACCCATGATATAGTCCTTAAAGTATCACTTTCTTCTACTTACCCTCTCTTATTTAGTCCTTTAAATTATACTTTCGTATACTTTAGAGACTACCTCATATTTTTCTATTTTTAGAGACTAAATATGTGAGAGAATAATATTTGAATCTGAACTTTGAAGGACTAAATTAAAGGTTTGCTCAAAAATTAAAGTCCATGAAATTGCTCCTTTTCCTGCCTGTTTAGTTTTTATATTGAGATATTCCAATTCATCAAAGGAAATAAATGAATAAATTGCAAATTTGCACTCTGGACCTACCAATGTCCTTTATCTTGTGTTGAATTTATGATGATACTGGAAATCACACTTAGTTCATGATAAGAATCTAAGAGAAGAAAGAGAGATTTCAAAGAATCTGACGAGGAAATTTAATTTCTTCATCCTTTAGTTAATTCATTTGCATAACAATTTAGTATACATTGCATGAATTTATCCCTGTGATTCTGATACATACATGTTACAAATTAGCCTACAAATTACAACACACAACTGTGACTAGAAAGAAACAAGTGTAACAGTTTTGCTAACTGATAAAATTTCTTAAACAGATTTTGGTCTTGGGACCACTTAGATCTTTTGCAGGGGATCTATATCCCTAAATTTCCTACTCACATTGGCACATGACACATTTATGAGATTAATATGAACTTAGCATGGCATAGAAATTTGCAGGGCACATATCATAGTTGCACTTATATCCTCTCTGCACACAATTTTAATCTCCATCTGTTTTCAATATAGTACACACACTTTTAAGGTTTTAAACTGTTCTAGTGATACTTGATGTTAAAGAAAACCACAATTAGATACTTGATATTATGGTAATCACAATTAGTTATAGCAAAATCTTGATATCACTCCAGGTGGCAGACTTTATTTTTTTAAATCCTGCACACGCTATGGAGAGAGCAGGGCCGTGCACAAAACAACAGTCTGCCATCCAGTGTCATACCCATTAAGAAAAGGTAGAATTGTTGTTTGTCCTAATCTAGCGAAGATGATGTTGTGGTAAGTGTGAGTTATAAATTTTACAATAAAAATAAGAGTGAATGTTGAACAATATATAAATTCGAAGAATCATATATCTAATGTTTTAGTTTAAAATGCGTGTTCAACAGTAGTATTTTGGTCAAATGTAGATGATCTCCGCGTTCTCTCAGTTTGATAAAAAAAATTAATCAAATTCCTGTAACTATTTAATGGCTTAAAATATATTCTTCCCCACCCCAATTCTGATAGAAATGTCCCAATAAATGCACTCCCTTCCACAACCACCAAAACACACACTCTTTTCAACTAACCTTGCTACATGTATCTCTAATTATAGAATGCACTCTTTATAATGAAAGCTACCTCTTTGTGGAAATCCCAAAATCCTTGAACCTGTCCTCAACCTGGTTCAGTATTTTTTTACCTGTAAAAGAAAGCTAAATGGGTTGCTGTGTGAGCAGTAATAAAACCTCAACCTCTTCTGTACCAACTATTCAACCACCAAAACCTTCACAAAACAATGGAACAAGCTTTCAAGTAGAGGAAGAGAAAGTGAAAGAAGTGCTCTTAGAAACACCCAAATTGAACCCAAAAAACACTACCATATCAAAACCACCAAAGCAACACCTTAACATTAAGGCCTTTAACAAGTTCAAAGAAGAAGACAACAAGGTTCATGAGAAGAAAGCACTGTCCATCAACAAAGGCCATGAACATGATACCTCAGAAACTTGCAGGTTAAGAAAAACCATGCACAAAACTACTACAGAAAAAACCGGTAAAAGGGTCACCGGATCTCCGATCAAGTTGCTTAAAAACTGTTCCTTTCCCGGTGATGTTAGCGACGGAAGAGATAGAACATTTCATAGTTCAAGGAATTTTGGGTCTGTGAGAATGGTTCAGTGCAGAGAGCAAGCGGGTCAAAAAATGGTCAACGAGGGAATGCGTCGCCGGAGAGATTCCGGCGAGAATTCTTTCCGACGGTCCCGGTCACCGGCGACATGTACCGACACCAGCGTTGCTAGACCCGTCGTGGGTCGGAGTCCATCTGCAAGAAAAACGAGTCGAGCTCCAGTTGCAAGGGACAGAACAACGCTGCTGGAGAAAGGTCGCCGGAAAACGGAGATACCGGCCATGGACGGTAAAAGGTCTCGTGCTAATGAGTCGCTGGAAAATCCACTGGTGTCATTGGAATGTTTCATTTTCTTATAGGATTTTGAAATTGTCCGGCAATGGTGGTTGTGTGGTGGCGCCACCAGTGAGCCACCGTTGACCGGGTGAGCTAACTACAACGACAAGTCATAGTGAAAGTAACTGATTCTGATTTCTTTATTTCTGTACCTACTTCAATCTCTGGAGTTAATGCACGTTGGTGTAAATATTAGTACTTGTCACAATCAAATTTAGGGCATCTTTTGCTAGTGAAAACCTAAATATTAATTTCTAATAACATTGTCAATTACTCATTCTCTCAAAAAATAATTGTCATTTTCTGTCCTTTTCAAATCATGTTACTATACCACATCCTTAAAAATTAGTACATGAAATAGTTATTATTTCTCCCTGCATAGTAATACTACTGGTTTATTTCATGGAGTAAACCACTAGATTGGATGTATGTTTCTCAAATTATGATCTGGTGTTTGTTCATTCGTGTATGAACCGTTTTGATAGATTGTATAAATAGGAATTCATTGAGAGTTAGTGACCAAATACAAATATTAATTTGATGAATGTGTTTATTTATCAAAATCAAAATAGTTATTGAGAATATACATATGAAATATTGATAAAGGCATGTTAAGCCAATTACATCCACAAAACATTGTTTGTGGAGAACCATTCATAAGCTAGCTAAGGGCATAAACATGCCATTTATTTACACTAAACGTAGAAATCATCCATAAGCTAAAGGCATAGCATAGCATGCACATGTTAATTATCTTAATCTGTGGCACATACAATGTAGAAACCCCCTTTAATAGAAACATAACTTATGCATATCTTCTTTTCTTTCTGTATTTACACAGAAACCTTTTGGACAAGTAAGCTTTTGGACGCTTAATTCCTAAAAAAAGCCATTTGGACACTAAAATGTTCTTGAGCTTTCTGTGATTGAAATGAAATTGTTATATTTATCTTTGTGAAGAGATAAAAGTAAAAAAAAAAAAAAAAGTATTAATACTGAATTTGATTTGAGGATGGAGGGAAATCCATGTCGGTATCCATTTGCACCGGGACAATCAGGACAAATTCACACCTATATAGTGGTCCTTATTCTTTTTATACCAAATATGTTACTGGTGCTTTATATTGGTGGGATTCTAGTTTGAATAATATTTTAAGTTGCCATCCTTATAAACAATTTTGGACTCTTTCATAGGTTCAATCCTCACAAGCATAAAGAGACAAATTAATTATCTGCCATCCAATATCAATCAGGTATGATATTGGTATATGGTTGAAATAAGGAATGTCCGGAGGGCTCAAATTTCTAAGTTCAAAATTGAGCCCAAAAAAGCACTAACTTGGTTTCCATAGTGGACAACTATAGAGTATTTTATGTTTTTCATGCCTTTCGAGATTCGTCAATTTCTACCTCCACTAAAGTTCAAATGGATCACAGTTTTTTATTACTTTTGAAATGTATATATAAACAAATAAAGACAAACATTTTTCAAATTAGTAACATTAATTAGATCATAGCATAGCTTTGGTGATCCACGCTCAATGTATGTTAAGGATTGACTTTTTTCATATAGTTCATGAGAAAAAGCAACAAAAAGAAAACAAAGCAATTAAGTCCTTATAAAGGACACACGACATAACTATTAGCTCTCATTTTTGTTAAGATATTTTTATTTGCGCAAACATTCTCTTCAAAAAAGATGATGAAACATGAAAACCTATTCTTTCATCATGTAACCTCTCATGATCTTCCCAGGTTGACGTAATGATTGAAGTGATTATTACTCATGTGACAAGCTGAGCAACATGAAGAAAGTCGGAGAAGTATATAATCCTTCTAACTCTATTTGCCAACATAATTTAATTTCCATTTGGAGAGTCTGTGTGAAGTACATTGGATCAACCAACACTAATTAAGAACTTAAATTGGAAAACATGATCATGATTTCTAACTAGACCTCCAAAAAAAGTGTTAGTAATACATTATCATGAAAAAATAAATCATGTTATCCTCGCACCAGAGATCACTTGGTTGGAACTGCGAGCTACTCAGTTTGAAACTAGTGAAGATGATGTTTGATATGAAAAGAAGCGAGAAGAGAAAAATAGTATAAAAAGAGATAAATAAAATATGAGAAAATAGTATAAAATTATTGAGTTATTACATTTTTTTGAATGATAATAAATATTTTTATTAAATAATAGTAATTCATTTAACTATTGATTCAAAGATCAATTATACTAAAACACTCTAAATTTGCACATGTACCATATAAATTCTCTTATCTTATAACCAAATAATTGTGTCACAAATCTTAAACCAAATCTTTATGAAGCTGGAAATTCCAGCTTTAGTCTGGACGCACGTTTTTTTGCTCACCACCGCTATTCCAAACACAGGCTTAGTAAACTCAATAATTTTTCTCGAGTGCATAACTTCAAGTGACACTTAACAAGAACCAGAGTGAGTGTAAAATACATGGGGATGCCTTCCTGACAATAATATAGTGTGTTAGAGGAGATTCGTATAAGGTTTACCCAGCTGATGGACACTATATCTATTGATAACTGAGATTTACATCATTAAGGAAATGCCTCCAAAGCATCATCAAAGTTAAGAAATCAAGTTTAGGCATAAATTGATATTGTACTTCAAAGGATTTTCAATTGAGAAACCTAAACTAAATCCTATATTACATGTAAGAAAAACTATAAAAGAACTCCTCCAGGTAAAAATGGACGAAAGGAAAACCCGAAAGAACAATATATTCTTCACAGAAAATGCATATCAACCCCTTTGATGCAATATGGGGAACTTTGTCACATTGATCCAGACCTCTCATACTTCATTGATATTAGGCCTAGTGTTGGATGTGGAACAAGGTAACGTGTTATGCTGATGAGAAGGCCACACAATCCGTTCAGGACAACACGGAGCAGGGTGGGCAATGAATGTAGGAATCACATCTCCAGGCATCAAAACTGAAACCTCAGTCGAATATACACTCATCTGCAGAGTGTAGGATATCATAATGAAATTAATACACAATTAAAACAATATTTGTAGTAGACAACCAACAAATGCTTCTGTTTACTTACTGTGTAAAGCCATTACTTGTGTGTTATAGAATAAAACATCTTATTGATAACCACATGAAACCTTTCATAGTTACACTATTTAATTTAACACACGAAGTGAACTACTTTGTCACACAAATTATCATGTAGGTGAATATAGCAATGCAACAGCTCTTGCAGTACTATTGTTAGATTGATCTCTCAACACAATAAGCAAACTTATCAAGAAAGCTTAGTCCAGAAAAGCAATTGATTAATAATTGCCATAGTTACCAAATTTTAAGCTAAATATTTTATCAGACTATCTTATTACGAGCATTAAGATACTGCGAAGATCTGAAAACTGAACTGACGCTAAACTTATGAACCAAGATCTAGCTAGAAAAATACATCACGTCAATCATCAAAATTCAAATAATCAAAGTTTACGGTGTGAGGTTTACAATGTGCACAGAAATAGTCCTAGCAGCTCTCACTTGTGATCAAATCAAATGAAGCAGAGAAGAATATATCATACATTGGACAGTATTACACCAGATATTAAATGCAACCACCTAGATTATAAACATATGGGTCAGAGGAGACAAATGGATCCACAATTTTGTTAAAGAAAAGCATCATACCAACTGTTTTTGATCTAAAAAGTCAATATTTTACACATATTGAAAGGTTAGTCTTAACTCCTGAACATTAAAGCAATAAACTTTACATGTTTGAAATCACCACCTTATCAAGATAGTGATAAAGACGCATCCCGTCAATTAACAAGGATTCCAGATATACCCTCACACTCTACTTTTCGCCGTGATTCTAATCTAATCCAATTAATTACTACCACAATTTGGTAATAAGAAAGAAAAGAAATCCAACATGGTCTGAGTAGTACTAGTAAGTATCATTACCATGAACAATAAAATGAATCATTGTGAGAAGTCTAAGTGCATGGAGTCTTCTCTTAAAGTTGATATTTTTTAACATGTATTACAATAACACTGCACTAGGATCCTTTGATGTGATGTAAACACCAAACAAAATAAGCTATTAAATTATAGATAGGTTGGTTAGGGACTGTTCTCAGCAAAACCTCATTGGCTAATATTAGAAAATCATCAATAATTTTGTTAAAGATGAAAGAAACAGATCTATTCTAGACAGTGTCCTAATCAACTATCAAGTTGTGCCCTTGCATTGAACACAGATTGGATAAGAAGGTGGTAGGCCCAAGGTGTTTCACCAAAGAAAAAGCACAGGGTAGACAACACTATAGTTACATGGGACTGGCTCATCATAGGATACTACATTAAAAACTAAAATATTAAAGATGTATAATCAGAGAAAAGAAACATAAACTAAATAAAGAGTCCAATATATCATATGGTTACTTCTCCAATAGTCTAGTATATACCACTGAGGTCTAGCGCAAGTGGTTGGTGTGCGGTGTGTGTTTAAAACCCTAGGATACCGAGTTCGATTCGTACTCATAAAAAAATAGAGTCCTAGCATATAAAATTTGACCATGTGTCTCAGACCACAGACAGAGACCAACCGTGCACAGTATCAATCATCATAGAATGGAGGTGCAGCTGAAGCAAATGAACAACCAAAGGACAATGTGGGTCTCATCTCTAGCCACAAAAAGATATACAAATAAATATTAAGTCTTTTAGCTAGGGTCAATTGTTAAGTAGAAAAAGTGTACAAAGAGGACCACCACTACCTCCTCATAAAACTTAAAGACAATTACAGTTCCATCATAAATTATGATGAAGGTTGTTGACAGAACGTGCAAATGAAAAATACTAATAGAGTGTGGACAAGCTACTGAGTTCAATTTTCATTAGAAAGAGAAGAAAAAAAGGGGTTTATCAGTGAGGCATGGCAAAATTCAGATCTGATAGGTGCTCTACCTAGCTTTCTATTCAAAAGGAAAGTTGGGATTAATTATGAAAGCAAACTATTAATGCATATAATTTTATTTTACAAAAGCAAATAATGTATAAAAAGTTGAAGGTTTTGACAATTAAAGGAGAAAAGTAACATCCTTTCACCATTAGCCACACTAAAAAAACCTCTAATGACTCCAAATGAACAGAAAAAAAAGTATAAAATCTCTCCAAAGAACATAAAAAATATGCATGACATTATAAGGAAGACATAAAACAAAAACATTGAAATAAACTTGCCACAGAAATTCATTATTAAACAGAACAAAACAAGATTACAAATTTTAATATAAAAAATAAAAAAACCAGATCTAGCATTCTGAGAAAAGAAACATTCTATATTTAACAGCAAAAGATACAAAGAACAACAAAATCAGGCAGAATGAAAAAAGAACTTTTTTAAGTAAGTTAAAAGATAATCACTTATTCAGAAATCAAAACAACCAACCAACCAAATGGGCAGAGGAAAAAACCAACAGTACCACATTGTCAGTTAAACTAAAAAAAAAAAAAAAAACAAATATGACCCAACAAAGAAACCACTTTTAATGCTAAAAATTAAAGGGCTTATTCAATTACTGGAACCAAATAAAAGAAGAAAAATACAATTTTTAGTGATTAAACTTACTTTTGGTGATGGGTGAGAGAGCTTGCCATAGGAACTCATCTGAGACTCAACATCACGGTGACTCCGGCGACCGGGCGGCGACATAGGAGGAGAAATGGGTCTAAGAAATCTCTCAAAAATAGCCATGACTAAGAACATGGAAATGAGAATAGCAGTAGCTACAAAGCCAAAGGAAACAGCATTGACTGAGCTGTCAAAGTTAGTCCAATGTTCATCTCTGTGGAGGTCAAGTGGGGAAGCCATTGGTGGCCATTCATTGCTGTGGTCTTCAACTGTCATTTTTTGTTGCTAAATTGAGGTTTCTGTTATGTTACAATGATGTTTTCTGTTTCTGTTGTTGTTTTTGTTACCATTTTTGGAGAAGGTTTTGAAGGGAAAGAAAAATAGGGTAGGCTATGTGAAGTACTGCTATAACTGTCTCTGATAGTGTCAAAGATTTTTAGGGCTTGGATTTTGAGAGAGGAAGGAAAAAAACTAGTACTATCACTATGAGAGAAAGTGAAAGACTTTAGGAGTTTGGATAGGAGGACCGTCTTAAGTCTTACCTCTTTGTTTATATTTGTGAAAAACAATAAAAATAGATGGAAAGAAACAAGTCTTCCTTCCACTTTGGGGGTACCCTTTTACTTCACTTCCTTTGGGCTCGAGCCTTAAAATAATGTAAAAGTACTAGCACCGATAATACTCCTCCATTATTTTATAGTACTTTTTCATTTCATTTTATTGCATTTTTTTATATATAAAAAATAGTACTTTTTTTTAATGACAATTGTTGTATTTAACTATTTTATATTGACTAAAAAACATGATAGATAATTTTTTTTATTAATTTTACTAAATCTTTGTTGGATATGACTCGTAGTTATTAACAAATGGACAAGGTCGAATGATCATATAGTGTAAAATATCATTTTACGAGTTTAATTCGTTGTGTGATTGAGATATTAGCATAAAATAGATAAATCAAGCGTAAATGTGGCTATTATTTTTTTAATATGTGCTCAAATTTTAAAGGCTAAAAGAGAGAAGATGTAGTAATATTAATAATATTACACAATCAAAATATTTGAGATTTTCCTCCAATATTGAGAGATTGAAACAAGTATTAGATTTTTTTTTCAAGATCGAGTGTGCAAGATGTTAAAAGGGATGAAATGAGAAGATTCTTTCTTCAATGGGTCATGAGATTTTGATTAAATATGTAGTTCATTACATTTCATCTTTTATATATATAACGTGATGTTTAATTCTCTCATTACAATTAAGTGACCATATTGAATCAATAATTAGACACTTTTGATAAAGATGTAATAAAGTTGGGAAGAAATTTTTCATTATAGATTATCTATAATAAATGTTGTCAACCTAAAGGTAGAGGAGACATAGATTTCAAGAACATCAAAGATTTTAAATTTTTTTTTTTACAAAGCTAAACAAAACAACAAAAGAAAAGGAGGAAAACAGAAGAAAAAAAACAAAGAATTAATCCTCAGGGAAAAAAGTTTATGTTGTGTCGATCTTGAGAAGACTTATAATGTTATCCGGAGGAGAAGGATGGATGAGGAGGTCCACATTTGATAAAGCTCTAAGCTTGACCATAAAATCCGCATATTGGTTATCTTTCTGAAGGGTGTGACAAACAGTGATATTGTTTTGTTCTATTAATTATTTTATGTCTTGAATCAAAACAGCATGAACATGATATTGCATGGGAGTTTTATGAGATTTATACCACGTAAGGAATCAGAGTAGCAAACAAGCTCATCAATGTTCATTGATTTGGCTAGCAAGAGGCCCTAGTAAATGACAAGTAACTCAGCTTGGAGAATATCAGATGAATTATGAATATAACCTGAAAATCCTGAAAGGTAAAAACCAGCATAATTCCTTAAGACACCACTAAAGCCAGCTCTAATAGGGGAACCAAGGCAGCTACCATCAACATTAAGGATGACACTAGAGAAATTATTATTGTTCCACCTAATGAATATGCTATCCAAAGTGTCATTAGATGTTGGTTTGAAGCAAACTATGAAGTTCTCAACCATGCTTTGAATGTTGAAAGAAAGATGACGAGAGGACCAAGTTTCATTATTAAAGTACATGTTATTTCGGTGACGCCAAGACCACCAAAGAGAAGCTGCAAACAAAAAACAATGAGGACCCGTCAAACCATCTTTAAGCCAAACATGATCAATCATGTTAGAGAAGAATTCTGGGTAGTTAAAACCAGAATGATGCCAAATGCTTGTTGAGAAATAACAATCACGCACACAATGAAGAAATGTCTCAACATGAAGACTGCACCTAGACCAAGTAGCGGTCGAAGCAATATTTCTATGATTAACTAAGGGGAGGGTGGGCGTGTCTTATCAAAACTAACCTTGTGGCTCCCAATAATGGTTGTGTTTGGAGAGCCTTTATGGATCGAGACCGTACAAATTCAAACATAATCGCTTTTAATATTTGACACCAGTAAATCCAATAAGTTGATGCCAAAGACTAAAAACAATAGTTTTTGAATTTGTAAGGATTGGTCGCAAGCAAAATACCTTATAAGAACTAAAATAAATAAAAAATGTAAAAAGAAAAAACTAAAATAAAAAATGGCATGATTGTGATGACTAAAATCATATTTAAATATCTATTATTTTATTGTCACGCTTTCACTTCTTTTTTTTATATAAAAACCATGTTTACACTTTTTTTTATATAAAATTCATTTTTAGTATTTTAACATACTTCCTATTTGGGCTGAGATGATGAATGGCTCTTAGTGTAGCTCGATGTCATTGTCGCAAATTGAGTTTGAGTTTGATTTTGACACCAAAATACTTATGGCAAATAAGGGTTTCCCCAATACTACCTTAATTCAACCCATCATTTGAAGGTTTTCACATTTGAAGGCTGCTTATTTTAGTTCTAAAAAAATGTCTCCTCATTTTTCAAATTGTTGTGTTTTTTTAATGACAAAATGTTAGCTGTTGTAGATTAAATAAAATTGATAAATATAAATGAGGATATATCTTAATTCGCACACTTATTTTATATAATTTATACATATATCTTTAATGATTTAATTATCTGCTTATTTTTGTGATTTAAAAATAGCATACAATACGAAAATTGCCTTCTCTTTTCAACCGCAAAGCTCGTAACTTTTTTTTTAGGGAAAGCAAGTTTTATAATTGCGATGACACATCGAAAAAATTTATTGCATAGTAGCCGGGAGAAAACAAAGGACTTCCTTAGTTCTATCACAATTTGCAAGGATAATCGAGACATTGAATTGCACAAGATCATGGAAGAAAAGATAAAGGTCTTTAATTGTGTGTCCCTCGGCATGAAACTTTTTACTTTTGATCATGTTTTGGACCTTTTCCTTTGTATTAGTGTAAAATAACATTTTCCATGTCTAATCCCTTGTATATAATTCAAGTTTGCATGCAAGAGATGCTGCATAGGATTTTACCAATAAATTTTCTGCCTTTAAAAGCCTCAATTATTCAAGCTTTGTGTCTAATCAGAACTCGACATAAACTTTAATAAAACTTAGTGGCTAATTTCTTCATAATATCAGAACACAAAATGTCACTTGCATCTTTTAGTATCAACTAGAATAAAAAAAGAGGACAGACAACATCTTATCTGTGACTTCTTAGCATCAAAGCCCAGCACCCAACCGTCAATAATACCCTTTTTTTGTCTCAAAAGTATCCTTTAATAATGTGTTTTTACAATATAAAAATGGCAAAGGCGAAAAATGAATAGTGTAATTTTATCTAGACAGGTCCTTTAATAATACTTTGATTATTGTCAACGTACTTTAGTTTAATTGATAAGGATTCAACCTAGATATCATAGGATTTGAGTTTAAATTACGCTGTTGATTCACGGATTTTGTTGATAGATGTAATATGTAAGTATTTGTATCAATACAATTTGAGTTTTGAGATTTTCTCACTCCGATAAGCCAAGATCGAGCCAAGGGTAAGGCAATATTTTAAGTCCTTTAAAAAAATTATTTTTCATTAAATTTTACAAACAAGATGCCTCATACCAATTTTTAAAAGAATATATAAAAAGATGAAGATTGATGGTGATTTTAAATTTTAGGAAAATCAAGAAAAATAGAAATGATCATGTGAGCACATTGTATACTTGTGTACTTTTCAAATCCAACTCTTGATCACCAATCTTAAATGACATGTGGACGAGGGTTAACTGTTTTTGAAAAAAAACTAACGGAGAGGACCAAAATAGTAAACGACAGAAGATTTATGGGACCAAATTGAGACACTTTATAATTAGAGGACCAAAATGAAATCCAAAAATAAGTTAAGGGATCAAAGCATGTATTAAGCCCACTTAATATGCTACAACTTGCCTAAATCATTTAAAAGATGTTTTATTTTTTGAAGTTACTTTTTTTTATCATAAAATATATTTTCTTTTTGGAATAAGCTATATTTCTGAATCTCACCCGGTGAGGGAAAAAAATAACTTAAGAGCTATTGCTTACATAGTTATGCAGATATCATTCACCAACAAAATTCTCACGTCATTTCATTTATTCGTATACTTAGCAATTTGAGAAAAAATATTTAGTTAGGACCATATTTGTGAGAATGACAAAATAGGATAACTAAAAATGAAATTAAGTTTTTTATTTTGCTTCCAAGAGAAATTTGGATGGCTGCTCCTGTAGGTGGTGAAAAATAGATTATTCCTTTATCTTTGTGAATTCCCATTGAAGTTTGCTTGCTTTTAGTTTCTTTTTATTCTCCATCGCTATTCTTCACCACAAAAATCACACCTTATAAAATACGTTAATTTGAATATTAAAACCATATGTACACATGCTTTGAGTTTAATTAAAAGATTCTACATTCTCCGGTCACTATTATAAATAAAATTTTATTTTTTAGATACATTGAATAATTAATGTATCCGGTCTACAATAAAAACTATATGCATTAATTATTCAATGTATCCAAAAAGTAAAATTTTGCTTATAATAGTGACCAGATGAAGTATACACCAACAAAAAAATTAATAGATTGTATAACATGTATTCAGTAGGTGTGTGTGACTCACTCCATTTACGCAAACTAAACTTGTGACACACTACAAGAAAAGAAGTCATATGTGGGAGACCTATTTTTTCTTGTATATGAGACCGGAGGAAGTAAGTGTCTTGATCATCACAAATGCACACAACAGTGCCAACTCGATTCCCTAGATCTTGAAAACAAAGCATGAATATTACATTTGTTATTGCTTGTGGATGATCCTGAACATTATGCCTTATTCGACTATCCCGAGCCTTTTGCCAAGACCCATTGTTACCATGATGAGCATGATCAAATTACGATTGTCAGTTTACAGTTAAATAAAATCTAGTTAGGCATGATATTTGGTACTAGTAATTGTCATGAAAATTTCCACGAAAATATAAAACTATGGAACAAGAATATGTTGACAAAATGATACCATGTTCCATCATAACAAACTACATTATCCAACGTGCAAGAAACCAATGAGAACAATCTGAATCCAATCGTAGTTCATTCATCATGTCTTTTATTTGACACAAGTTCATAATTTCTCTGTGCCCCCCTCTCCAAAGAAAATGCAAACGTTTATAAAACCAAATTATAAAAAAAATCCAGCAGGTCACCACATGCACCTTGTCTTTCTCTCATTAGAAATAAAATTGCAAATTAAATCATACAAATTTTTGTCAATCTTTGTTAAAACAATAAAAACAAAAATGTGTTACATGAAGAATTTATTTGTTCACACAAATACACAACACTGAGGTATCGATATGAATTTGTAGCTCAATGTGTGTCGGGGTTTTGAGTCACCAACCCAACCCAACATGTTGTCCTCTTGAAGATTGTCCCTTATATCAACGGCAATGATCTATTAATACAATCCTGACCGTTTATTCTCTGTCGTGTACGGTCAAAATCATAGGGGTCAACAACATCAGATCATCACACACACATCATTTTCTACAGACCATTGTTGATGTGAAGGTTTCACGCTTGCATGTTGAATTGCATGCCACAACCATTGCACGTGCAAAGTTTTTTCTTTGAGTGTGGGGTCCACTAAAGCCAGAGTGGCTCGTGTCAAGTTAGTCAGGTCACGGTCAAGCCGTGTGGGTTGGGTTTTGATGTTGGCTAGGGGACTGAGCCCATGGGTCACGTGAACGATCGACACTTTTGTTTACCAACTTTATCTTCTTTTTATGGTTGCAAAAGCTTTTCATTGCTCTTTGTCTTTGATTATCAACCACTTGAATTAGGAGGGAAAGCAAATAATGATATTTAATTAGCAGGGGGTTGGGCTTTTCGACCTTTTTGGTGGTTTGTTTTTTAACTTTGAAGCATGGAGGGCCTCCTTGTATTTTGTAGGCTTCGGGATTTCATGTCGTTTAAGTGTCATATCTAAATTGATAAAAATAAAATATCATAAATCAATTTAAAAATTTGAAAGTCGCACAAAAGTATATACGATTAATGATATTTATATAACCATTTGACGATAATGGCAATCTTCTTTTTCTAACTTTTTAGTGATAAAAATAAGGCTTAATTGCAGTTTTAGCCCCCTAACTTTTTCAAAGTTGCGATTTTGGTCCCCTAAAAAAACTACAAAACAACCCCCTAAATTTTGCAACTGTAGCAGTTTTGGCCCCCCAAAGCAAAAAAAAAATTAAAAAAATAGCACGTTAGGGTGCCACATCAGCGTAGACCGAGTCAATATCAGTTTTGAGGGCCAAAACTGTTGCAAAACTTAGGGGGCTGTTTGGTAGTTTTTTCCTTAGGGGACCAAAATCGCAACTTTGGGAAAGTTAGGGGGTTAAAATTGCAATTAAGCCTAAAAATAATAGAGAGAAAAAATGATAAATGATAAGAATATCATTTGAGTATATGAGAGAGTTGTCTAAAAGTTGTTGTATAAATATTATTTCTCAATACATATTTTATTGAAAATCATTTCGAGCGGATAAAATTTTGCTTTAATTTTTTAAAATGAAATCAAAATATAAATAAAAAAGACAAATTTTTATTATTTAATCTTGTTTTTTTTTAAACATCTTTTTCAAGAAAAACTTTTGCTTATTCTCAAAAAATTAATGCAAATTACATTTAATTTTTCTCTCTTTCATTTTCTTTATAAGCAATAATCAATGAAAATTGTGTTTAATCTTCCCATGAAACTTATTCCAAATAAAACACAAAAAACTATACTCCAAATTCTTGTGTTTTAGTTTTCTTAATAAGTGTGATTTGAATTTTTTTTATATTACAATTTAGGACAGAAGGAGAAATGCTATAGAGTACCCTTAAAGCATTGGATAAGAGGATAAAAATAGACATATTGTTTTGAAAATGGTAAAAATTAGTGAATTTAAATGTAATCGGTGTATTTATGACACTTGTTAGCATAACTATATAATTTTGGAAAATGTTAACAAGTGTCCTAAGAACATTATTTAATTTTATTTTGCATTGAAAATTGTACGGTTATGACTTTAACAAGTGTTTGACTTATATTTTCAATACATAATTTCCTTTTATGGGTTCCTTAATCAATGCCTTTAGGCACTTATCAACAAGACCCTTTAATTTTTCAATGTTTAAGATCACCTTTCTGGAGGGAATGCATTTCACTTTTTAGTTTTGTTTTGATAAATGCATTTACATTGAATTGAATGAATGTACTCTACAAATTATTTTACTTTTATTTTTGAAACTCATGGTTTAATTTATTTGTGGGTTATGCTAACAGGGTTTTCAAGAACATTGTTTAAAGAAAACTAGAACATCGACCTATGCGATGCACGGGTCCAACCAAAGAAGAAAAACGAAGAATAAGTTATATCGTCTAATTGGGTTGTAATTTAATAGTTCCATAAGGAATATGATGTATTACATAATTAGTATTAAGTTGACATCGTTAGAGTATGACATCATTAAAGTATAAATAAGAGACATGGACAATTTATGCAAACACGTTCTTGGATTTACATGGATAATTTACAAAGTAAATTTTTTCTACATTAGAATATATAACTATCTTTGATTTTTATAAACTCTAATTGGGAATGAAGATAATGAAGGTCAAATGTTTGAGACATGCTAACCTTTAAGACTTAAGAGAGGTTACACGCTCATTCAACATTATGTTACTTAAAATAAATGGTTTCAAACATATACATTCAATCCTAGTGAGGTGTGCTTCACCTTATGCCCAACTAACTTACATTAAAAAAGGATAACTGATGATATATAAGTATCCTGACCATTTTCAGATTGAAATTCCATGTGGATGCATGTTAAAATCATAAAATAAGTTGAACTTTTTAAAACTTGAGTACTATTAATGTATCCAAACTGAGTTGAACTTGTTCAAATTTGAGTATTTTAGACCCTCTAAAATTATATGTAAGTGACCTGCTTGAACTATATATTATGTGATGTCTGATAATTGTTAACTTGTAAAGAAGTGAGCTAATTTAATTATATTATTTGAGGTATGAAAACATCTTGCTCAAATTTTACACTATGTCTCAGCCTGTTTGATGTCTTATAACTTTGCTTCTATCTTTTAAAATCATAAAATAAGTTGAACTTATTTAAATTTGAGTATTAACTATGTATCCAAACTTTGTTTAACTTATTTAAATTTTGTTTACGCTATGTCAACGCATAAATTTTTTTATGACTCTTATATTTGCTTCTAACACTATATCAGATGGGATAATTTGCAAATACAGTATCTTATATTGAATCAAAATAAAGGTGGAAATATAACTTAAAGCAAAAAAGACATATTCATTAGATTTTCTTGGGATAAGGAAACATCTTATACGTTGTTACTGAAAACATAAAACAAAAATACATCTCTAAACCATCATTGGTAAGTCTGAGATTACAAACAGAAACAACTTAAAAACATATAATAAAAATACATAGAACTAACACATTTCAAAAACCCATTCCACGATAGACTTCAAGGTAAACAGTTTCATTTTTGCCAACCATCGGAGCACCCAACTTGATACGTGTATCTTCACCAATTTTGTGCGCAACTATCATACGCTTCCACTCGCCACCAATTTTGCAGTGATTGTACAATATAGATCCAAGATAAGAGTACAGTTCCACTTGTTGCTGCAATCGTCTATCAAAACCTAAGTCATGGTGCTTTTATCCAATGTGTATTCACAAAAACCATTGTAGAACAGTTTCTATCAATAAAAAAAAATAGAATTAATTAGTCATTTTGTCCAATAAAAGCAATCTTTTTTGGTTATTTGAAATTGACCCAGCCCAACATATACCATAATGATCCAAGGACCAAAACAGATATCATAGAAATCACGCAGAGCGTACCGTCCTTTGGTTAAGTATATACTACCATGTACCTTTTCAACTGCAACATCGAATTGATTGTTATTTGGATCAATCAATGTTGCATAGTAATTGATTTCATTACCAAAATCAGCAACAAACATGGGAGGTAACATCACAACACCCTACATGACAGTGAAATGTTAGCATCAATAAAAAAGAACAAAAATATAATGAAAGATCAAGGAGAAAATACACGCACATGATTAATATGAAATCCAATGGCATATGTTCGATATTTCACCCTTAGTTCGTTTACATACTTGTTGATTTCAATCAATGGATTTAGATTCAATGGAGTTGTGTATTAAAAAAACGAATATGTTACTTCTTTTTTTTTTTTTGAAATGGAAACGAATATGTTACTGTTTTTTGCATTTTCACTTTTCAACATATAATGTTCACTGAATTTTTCGCTAAATAAAATTATTTGATTTTTGGTTTCATGGTAACATAGGTTTCACAATATAAAGGATGACTTTTTAGTGAACATGTACTCTTTTGCTGAACATGAGTAGCACACTTCACACTCAAGTTTACTCTTTATTGCAATAAAATCTTCATTAGCTTATTCAAAAGAAAATACATTATATGCATAAAATAGAAACATAACCTAATATGCATATGAGTTGTAAATACGTTGAGATGAACCACTATGCTACCAATACACATTTCACTCAATACAATCAAATACGTAAATACGACCACCACATCTGAATCTCGTGTAATACAATTAGAATTCGATTTTATCTACAACTTAAAAAACCCCAATTAGAAGTTTCTAAAAAATGGACTGACTCAAAGAAAATATGATGTATCTAAAATACCTCAAAAAAAATCACACATTTCCATAATTATGCTGACCCGTGAGAGGGGTGAAGATGATTACTGCTTAGGGGGGTTAAACTTTAATAATAAGAGATAGACATGAGCATATAAATGACATTCATTGCGTGACAAAGGGGCGAGAAAGTCAAATGTTAGAATTTATTGTGTGGTAAAGGAGCATTTAAAAGATTGATCTTAAAGAAGAAGGTCAAACAATTGCATTTAAATGATGAAAGAATATTCGGATTTGATATGCATGGCATTCATTGCATGACAAAGAGGTGAGAAGGTCAAATGTTATAATTTATTGTGTGGCAAAGGAGCATTTAAAAGATTGATCTTAAAGAATAAGGTCAAACAATTGCATTTAAATGATGAGAGAATTTTCGGATTTGATATGAATGGCAAATGAGCATTTAATGGATGGCAAAGGAGTGAGAATGTCAACTGTGAGAATTCGAAATGCTTTAAAGACATTTAAATTTGAAATGAATGACATTTATTGTGTGACAAATGGGTGAGGAGGTCAAATCTGCGAATTTATTGCGTAGGAATGGGAGGGAAAAAGTTAGGTTAAAATTAGGGTAAGAGCATTGTTGATCACAAAAAAATTACTATATAGGGTTTTTAGCTCTTTCTTAAAATCATGAGCTAAGTTAGCGAGTTTTATTGTATTTTAGTAGCAATTTTTAAATGATTCAAGACAAAGTTATGAAAAGGCAAAATGAGAAAAATGATTTTGAAACAGCAGTGATAACGGGACACAAAAATGCTAAAACAATACAGACACCACGTATCAATATACGGTATTTTTACTTTTTGTTTTTTTTTTCATCTCCTTCTTACTCTCTCTTCTCTCCCTCCTTCCATTTTCGTTTCTCACTCATCTCTCACACCATCACCGTTTTCCTTTCCGGCAACAGACATCACCGTCGTTCTCCTCCCCGGCACAGATCTTGAACCCAAAAGTCGTAGCGACCGACGAACCCAAAAATTGTAAATCTTGAATCATAAAAGCACAGCTGCCGGAGTGAGAGAAAGAGACGACGGTCGATGAGAGAGACTATGACGGTAGTTGTCGGTGTGCGGCCGGCTGAGGGAGAAGATGAGGTTGCGATTATTTGAGGTTCGCGAAGGGGAGGACGATAGTGATGATGATGCGGAGGGGAGACATGGACGGACAACAGAGATCTAGAAAGTGGACTGAAGAGAGGGAACTATTAAGTTGAAAAACCTATTTTGCCCTTGTGTTTTAATGGGAATTACGAAGATGTTATTGATATCGTATTTGTGTGTTTATTTATCATTTCTATTTTGAAACTATGGAAATTAACTCAAACCAGACAATTCAATGATTGTGCTATGTTTATTACAAGTTTTATCACGTCAAATCATAAGGTATAGTCATTACTAGCATTTTAGTGAAAATAAATATAACAAGAAATGAAGACAAAAACATAGAAGAAAAACAATTGAAAAACAAGAAGAAAAACAATTGAGAGAATCCATTGTCCTTTTCTTTTTCTATACAAATACATTACTTCTATAAATTTCATAAAAAATGTCTTGATTGCTAGCATTTTACTTTATTTATTTTCTGTATTCCCCTCAAAATTATTTTTTTGTATGTTTAGTCAATTTGAGAGAAAACACGAAAGTAGTAGCTGAAAATTGACAAGATACCATAAATTTGCATTATTTCGTGAATAGTACTGCTCTCTTCGTTCCAATTTAACTGGGCTAGTTAGCTTTTCACACAAATTAAGAAAAATGTATAAATGAAAGAGAAAGAAAAATTGTTTTGAGTGTCTTTGTTAAGTATTGATGGATTCTTCTTTATCATAAATGTAAAGTAGAATATATTAAATTGGGAGTAATGAAAATAGTATTAATTAGAGTTATAATTGGAAAAAAGTAATTAATGTTGTATTGAAAAATAAAATGGGTAAAAATTCCTGTAAGTAATATGTTTTTGTAAACTCTAGCATTTATGTAATAGAAAATGCCAGTGAGGTGTCAATCTAGTGTCACTTCACTTGGTTACACCAAAAGAGTAAATAAGTCAGAAATTAGAATAGCTTAGCTTGACCTCATACAGCACAAGTTATTTCGTCAGATTTAGACTCCACCTGACGGACATCACAGTGTAAGTGTGTATATATGTTTTCATTTTTGTTCTGTCAGGAAAAGAATAGTTTTTGCAGTTATTCTACCTTTCAAAGTGGTCATGTTCCACAATGTCAATTGTTGCAACAGTTAAAAGTCTGAACACCCTTCCTGAGATTTGCAAAGTTGTATATCCCATTATCCATTGATCTCACATCTCAGGAGGGAATTATAGATTTACCATGCCATGAAATTTGAAGAGAGATGCATACACCAAACAAAATGTCAAACACAATAGCTAATCTAACCTTAAGAACATGGCAGGCTGCCACCATGTAGGTAGCCTTCAAAAACATAATCATATATAAATGATCACCAAAAATCAGAATTTAGGCCTAACTCATCACAAAAAAAATCTGATGAGGACTAATTTGACTACCCCCTTAGTTAATGTGGGATCTCAACATATTCCCTCAAATTAGAGGGAACATCTGGAGTGTGCAGTTTGTCAGATTGAAACCGAGTTTGGGTGCCATATAATTGATTTGGAAAATAGTGACCTAAGCACTCATTTTTTAGTAGAATCACGTTTAACATACTCAAACTCACATTTGTAGCTAGGCACTGCACAACCAAATGAGTACCGAGTTTTATAGGTAATTCAATTCAATATCAAATACATTCTTTTTCTTTTTTAAGCATATGTCTCCAAAAAAAATTGTATATGAACTGAAATTTGATCTATTAAATACACTGCATACTACTGTACAGAATGGTTTTCATTACTGATTGCAGAAGTTCTGCATAAATTCACCAAAAAAAAAGAAGTACTGCTGCAGGAGTCCAATATTAAAATTAAGTTTTGCATATAACTACAAAACGGTCCCAAAACTTTTTGGAGTTTGCTGCTAACATTCATCAAGTTTGAAAAAATCAATATGATTAGAACATCATCAATAGTAAGAAAATTATAATGATAAATGGAAGGACATAAAAATAAAATCAATTGATGCATCTGCACTTCAAGACAAGTACTGGAAACACCTAACATGTATGGAAATGGATCCTCAGTACCTAAAATATTTCAGATAACTTTACAAGTTCAAAATTTTGTTTTTATATTTTTTGTCCCTACATGATATCTACAAATAAAAATATTAATATAAATCTTTTAGGTGAATTTTCAAGATGTGATGGAGCATTCAGCTCAAAAGCTAAAACTGCACTCTTTGTCTCAAATGAGAATTAGTATGATCAGCATCTGATTCTGCTAGGTCATCAAGCACATAACATATCCATTTCCCACATTATCTAAACAGGAACCATTCACCCAAAACACAGAACATACCCTTTTTGTCCCAAACCATAAACTTAAATATTCACACCAATTTTGTACAAAACATATCATGTCTTTCCAAGAATAATATCTTTGATAAAAAATTAACTGTGTATACTATACAGAATTACATACCATCAATTAATCCTTATTGAGGAATTTCATCAAATGCATCAATCAAGAACAAATAACAAGACAGCCATGTTAATCTACAACCACACCAACCATTCTTCACTTGCATCTAGCATTCAACCACTGCAAAATATCATTCCTAACAATTTCAACATTCTCATCAGTTTCACCAAAAAGCAAAGAATGCATCATTCCATCAAACACCTTAATAGTCTTATCATCACTCCTAGCTTCTTCATACAATTCTCTACTAACCTCAGGATCAGTAACAACATCAGCACTACCATGCAACACAATAAAAGGTAGTTCAACATCACAAAGCTTCCTGCTCAAAATATCAGTAACCCTCAAAAGCTCAACCACAGTCCCTAACCTAGGTTTCCCTCTATATCTCAAAGGATTCATTTGAGCAATAACCTTCTTATGATCAACTTTCACAGACTTATACAAAAGATCAGGTGTAGGAACAATAGGCAAAGTTGGAAAGAATTTAGCTAAAAAAGTTAAAATTTGAGGAATTGGCCATTTGGGTCTAACCTTATCAGAGATTTTACACATGGGTGCTACCAAAATAGCACCTTGAAACCCTTTTGGATCAGCAAAATGAATCAAAAGACAAATAGCACCACCCATTGATTCACCATATAAAAAACAAGGCAACCCAACAAAGTTTGAATCTTTCTTAACAGAATTAAAGAAAGAGAGACAATCTTGTACAACAAGGTCAACGCTAGGAACAAAAGCTTTTAAACCTTGAGAATGACCATGTCCTTGAAGATCAAGAGAGAAACAAGCGAAACCCATTTGAGCAAGGAAGATTGGAGTGGATTGGAAGGTCCATGAGATGTCGTTGCCATAGCCATGGATCATGAAGATGAGAGCACGTGGTGGGGTAGTAGGGTTTGGAAGCCATGATCTTGTGAAGAGGGTTAGGTTTCTTGGTGTTGTGAAGGTTGATTTTGTGGATTTGATTTGGTTTTGTTTGTAATATTCAGATTCTGGTGTGTAGCCCCAGTAATAAGGGTATGAAGAAGATTGAAGAAGCTTTTGGTGTTGTTTTTCTCCTTCTTCTTCCATTGATAATAACGAATTTGTGCAATTTGAAAATGAAAATGCCACTGTGCTTCACTCAGTTCTTATCACTTTACAACGTCGCTATGGGGTTACTTTTCGCACCCCACGTTTCTAAACTACACAAGTATACATTAGTTTAAGAGGAGTGTTATGAACACTTTTTGGATGTGAACTGAATATCTCATGCACCTAACTACAAAGATTATTCATTTGAGTCGGATAAAATTACAATAAATGATATAAACCATTTCTCAAGAGATATAATAATGTTGACATTCACATGATTTAATTCGAACCCATAATTTTTATGATTTTGATATTTAATTTTTGAAATAAGTCAAAGCTATTTTTTATTATTTACCTAAATGATAACATTTAAAAAAAATTATATAAAACGATTTATAGAAAAACTACTCAAAAAAGAACTTCTCATTTTAAGTTTTTTTGAAGTTTTTTTTCTTTTCGAATTCTATTTTTTTTTTTATAGAATCTGTAACAAACAAATATAAACATCTAAAAGTGAGTATTTTACTTTTTTTTTGAGTAATAATGGGGTTTCAGGTAAATTAAAGTGTTACTTTTTCCACCCTCATGTGTTCTCCTGTGCCCTGCAAAAATTCCAAAATTACCTCTAGTTTGGAAAATAAAATCCGAACCATACTGTTAGAGTTTCCGGAAACTAAAATCCGGACAAAAACGATATGCAATTTTTGTGTCCTTCTTTGATGTCAATGGTCTCTGTTGACCGTTATATAATCCCCACATAAGCTGCAATGCAATTGCAGGGTCATATGAACGGTCAACTATGACCATGACACCACAGACACACCTAAAAAACTATTTTTTTTTGAAGAAAATGTAAGAAAGGAGGTGAAGTGAAGAATGAAGGAAATTGTTGAAGATCCAATCCTTTTTATAGCCTTAAATCAGTCATAGGTCATAATTACAGACAAATAAAACGTTTTCCAAAGTCCTACCGTCCAAAAAATTATTAAACACCCCACTAACCGTCCAAAATAAACTGAGGGGTTACAGATTTTATATTCCGGATTACATGAACGTTGTCTGGATTATAAAATCTGGAATGTCCCTCACCCCACAAAAGGTGCACAACTTCCTTCAGTTTGGCCCAATATTGTAAAAATACGGATTACTTATTCCGGAAACCATTGGAGTTGTCCGGATTATGAAATCCGAACTGCATTAGTTTGTTTTGGCCGGTGGTCTGCACCACAAGAAAAAAAAATTCAAAGGTTTTTATCAACATTAATGGTTGGTAAAACTCCTTTGAACACGTTTTTTGAACATTTTTACCAAAGCTAATGGCTAGGCAATTTGTTTTCCTATGAATAGCATCCAAACTTTCAAATTTCTTCACACCATCACACTTTATCCTCCTCTTCCTTCTTCACAATGTGTTTTCATCGTTGGCCTTTCATAAAACGAGGCTAGTTTGGAAACTCAGAGGTTATATGACGGTCAACAGGGAAGGCAATGCACTGCAACGAAGCACGGTTTGTCTGGGTGTCAGGTTGACCATCAAGGTCTCTTTCACCCCGGAAACAAACCTTACCTCAGTAGCCCCCCCCCCCCACATTTGACCAACCTCCTTGGGGTAAAGCTAGATTTAGTTTTACTCTAGGGAGGTAGGTTTTCTGGTGGTTTTTTTTCCTTTTCTACTTTTCTGTTTATATTAATAAAATGAGCTTGTTTTAGGCTCTTAGGAGATTAAAAATAGTTTTAGGTTCTTATGTAATAAGCTTAAAAAGTTTCAACATTATTGTAATTATTATTCATATATTAATATATTAATAAAATGATTTCTTTTTATCTTTGTTTTCTTTTTATTTTAATTCTATTTTTTACTGGAGAAAGAGCATTCCGGATTTAAAAATCCTAACAATGTAATTCGGAAAACAAAATCCAAGCAGGAGTATTTTTGAAAAAAAATAGGGCACGCGAGAAATCTATAGGGTGGGAAAAGTAATGCTCGGTAAATTATTCTTCCATAAGAAGTGAGCTGGGGTTTCACTTTGATTGAATCAATTGTCAGGCCCATAGTATCATAATGAGGCATAAATCCAGTAGTCTAATTGAATTAGAAAAAGTAACGGAGTTGCTTTTCACACCACAGTTTACTAAGTAAACACTCTCATTTTATATTTAATATTTTTGTCCAAAATACTATCCCATTTTTGAAACACCATTCTTTTGCATGGTTTTTTTCTTTTCAGTTTCTTGAATATGAATTCTGAAATTATGTAGTAAATAAAATTTTAAGAATTTAAATTTGGGTTAATAGTGCTTTTCACCCCTATAATATAGGTCATTTTCGGTTTTCGCCCCTATAAAATTTTCGGTTTGATTTGCATCCTTGTAAAACTTTTTTTTCTTCCGGAAAACACCCCCTGCATCCAACTCATCAAATGCGCATATGTGGCGCAAGCTTGACTTTTTTTAAATTTTTATTTATTTTTAATTGTCCACATCAGATTTTATTTTTTAAAATATCTGAAAATTAATTTTCAAAAATAAAAAAATCCAAAAAATCAGAATAATATTCAGATTTTTTTCCAAATTTTGTTTTTTTAAAGATTCTGGAGTTTAACTTTCAAAATACAAAAAAGTTAAAATTAGAAAAAACAAATTCGAAATTTTAAAAAAAAAGTCAGTTTTTTTTTCCGGAAATAAATTATTTTTAAATTTTTTTCTACAAAAAAATATTTATGGAAATATTTTATTTTTAAAAATCTGGATACAAATGTTTTAAAAAATTAGAAATAATTCAGATTTTTTTTTCATAAAATTTATTCCAGATTTTTATAAAATCTTTTTTTAAATTAAAATTTTAGAAAAAAACATTTTTTTTACGAAATTTTCAAAATTAAAATGTTCATTTTTTAAACAAAAAATATAAAATTTGGAAAATATTTTTCGTAATAAAAAAATTCTGTAAACAAAAAATTTCCTGAATTTTTTTGTTTTCAAATTTTTTTAATTTATTTTTATTTCAAAATTTATATAAATGAATTTATATTATAATTTTTTTTAAAAATAGGCACAAATGCCACGTGTACCCTTAAAAAAATAATATTAATTATACAGTCAGCACGTCACATAAGCATATATGCATAGTCAGCATGCCACACAGTGTACCACATCAGCAAATATAGACAGTCATATGGGGGATGGGTGTTTTCCGGTTTTTTTCTACGACGACGAAATCCAAACCGAAAATTTTATAAGGGCGAAAACCGAAAATTACCTATATTACAGAGGTGAAAAGCACTATTAACCCTTTAAATTTTGAAATTATGCAATAGTTTGTCCTTACAACTAAATTTTGAAAAATTAACGTAAATACCTGTAATATTTATAAATTAAATCATTTAAAACACTGTACAATATATGACATTTTTTTCCTTAGAAAAATATGAGGCATTATTCATGACGGTATTTAATTACTCTTGAGGGTTCCTTTTGTTACTTGCTTGCCCCTCCCAATCCAAATTCCATCCTCCTTACCATGTCACCACCATCACATCTTTTGCAGCCACCGATCTAGATCCACAAAACCTCTTCCTCTTCATTTACAAGATCTCTCTCTTTTGCTCGAAACACAATCTTTGTCTCGACCGAGCGTCCCCCACCGGAACCACCACCTAATGTGAAATAGATCTTCCACTTTGGTCCACCAGATCTGCCATCGCCATCTATTTTGAAATTTGTCTCGGAACCCTATCCACCATCACTGCCCAGCCTTGTACGGCCGCCGCAAAAGCCTCCAGACGAATTTCAAATAGATTTGAAGGTTGTCCTGCTTCGAGGGTTGTGTTTCTATCGTCCGCTGCTGAAATCTCCATGGGTGTTTCTTGGCCACTTGAGTTCGGTGTTATCTTTGTGTTTGTTGTTGTTGTTTTTGTATGTTATGTATGTTGTACTGTGTATTGTGGTTTGTGTTCTGTTTTTATGTCTAATTGGATTTAAGCTTTTGCGTGAATGGAGCTTGGATAATAGGTAAGTTTTGTTGGCTTCATGAGGATGATTCCAGTTTCACTATCTTTTGCTTTTATCAACTGATTTTTGTCCAGCGAGACAAAGTGAAAAAATCCGAGACCATGTGTAGTCGAAATGTGCATGATGAGGCAGAAGAAATGACCCGTAATTGGATAGGAAAAAAGACTCTGGATTCTCACATCTCCTTTGTCAGCTTTAGAAGATGGAAGTTGTTGATGAATAGTTATTAGGTTATGAAATTTGGTTTAAGTTCTCATGTTTGTCTCCAAGGTTGTACTACAAATCCTGTTGTTATAGGTTTTTTTCCCTTGTATTGGCTCTTTAAAATTGTTGGAGAATACCCCTTCAATGCTAACTCTAGGTGCTTGTAATCCTCTATATTTTATGAAATGTTAAAGCTACTGTTTACCGTAAAAAAAAAAAAAGAGAGAGTTTTTAATTTTAATAACATAAATATTTTTTCCTTAGCACATGTTTGTATTTGGTCGAAAAACACCTTTTTGATATAAATATAAACACAAACACTATATATAGAGTGTTTAATTTAGTTTTTTTTTTGATACAAAAGAGGGCCAAAGCCCAAGAAGTTTAATTTATATCCAACCCTTAACAAATGTATTTGATATATAGAGCGGTGCCAGCCACAGTTGCTTTGGCACTCGCTCATCCACACTCTCTCAAATAAAGAGCCACGTCATTACTATTTTCTTGGTTACCGGATGCTTTTTTCAACACTTTACTTTTACTTTTTAATTAATAATTTAATTAGATAATGTTCTAAACATGTTTTTCCACTGTTACCACCATTTTCCATAGTTTCTTCGCTGTACAAATATTATTACCAAGATTCACAATCACGATTCACGTTGAGGAGAAAAAAAGAAACCATGTTCAAGCATCATTTGCTAATGACTCACATGATCACTACTAAGCTCGCTTGACTCATTCCTTTAACTCGTCTTCTCAACTTCTCAACAAAAATCGCTTCTGAGAACAGTCACAGAAAATGAAAAGTGTGTTTGTAAGTGAAAAGAGGGAATCCATATCTTATTGTGTTGATTTGAATAATACCACACATAAATTAAAAATCCACATTCATATTTTGAATAATACTGCCCAGAATAGCTACATATTCTAGATCTAGATGTTATTAATTTCTTGCAATACTCTATTTAACAATACCATTTCATTTCAAAAGTTCCATTAGAATAAGAGATACTTTGGATCTCCATTCGTGACCATGAACGGTGTTGATGGGTATAAGGATGGAGAAGAAAGAAGTGCTGACTTAGATGATTATTGTGAGAGTTTGGCGTTGGATTCATGTTTAATTTGGACCTCCTTTATGGATATTGATAGTTCATGGTGGTGGCTTTTTTTAAGGATTGTTGATGGCGGACTCATCTTTACAAAAGAGAAAGAATAACAATTCAATGGAAGTTGTTATGCGTTTGGACTTTGGAAGAAACAAGAGTTGTTTATTGATGAAAAAAAAAAAGAAGTTAAAAAGAACAACCTATAGAGCCTGTAAACCGGTTACCAGTTTTAAAAAAATGGTAACGTGGACCAATAGGTGAGCGAGTGTTTAAGAGAGATTGTTCAAGCAACTGCAGCTAACATTCCTCTTGATATATATTAAAGACCAGACATATTGATTGAATCATTAATGTGTCTGGTCCATAATATAAACAGTGGATTTTTATTTATAAGAGAATGATAAATAGTGTCTCACGAGATTTGTTAAACAACCAAAACAATGACGTTTTCATAAAAAAAAATAGTGTAGTTATTATTTAATAAAAAATAACAACTACATTTTTTATTTATGAATTCCTTAACCAATACTCCAGAAAACACTAATTAACAAATCCTTCATTATAATAGTAACCGAAACGTATAATTACTTAAAAACTTTGATAGCGTAATATATATTCTTTAAATTAAAATAATGCTAACAAGTGTCCTTATGATATTTAATAAGAAGTCCAAAAAAGAAACATTATCTTAAAAATGACGTATTTAATACCTCTAAATTTTAAAAATTGATTTTTTTTACTTTTATTTTATCACTTATTCTCATTTTTAACTTCTTAACAAATACCCTAAAACACTTGTTAGCATCTCTTCAACCATGTAACATCTATCTCGAAACATTCTTAGTTTGGTTTCTGTTTCCAACTTTAATTCTTCATTCATATGGCTACTAATTAGGGTGTACATATGTTAGCCTTTGTGTGAATTAATCCCACACTATGTTTTTAAGGGAGAAAAAAATTCAATATTATTGACTCTAAGAAAAATGACCACAAATAAAGACAATTTGACTGATTGATTAAGTTGACCATATAGAAAACAAATGATCTTGTTAACAAGTGACTCTGATACACTTTTTAAGCATTTTGAAATAAGCAATTATTATTTTTTTTTTTAAAATCAAATGTTTTGATATCTAATGTATTGATTACACGTTTTCTCGTAAATACTTACTACTTATGATTCTTAAAGAGTGCCTTTGAGACACTTTTTAACATTTCCCATAAAACAATAACTCCTGCCGCAAATTTCTCTATTCCCTTGATTGTTTAATTATTTATATAGTGATATTTTTATTGACATTATTTTTATGGTGTATTTTTATTAACATTGAAAATGAAAAAAATTGTTAAATATTATTCAAAAATAAGAAAATTTATTCTCTTAAAAATGAATTGTTATATATACTTGTTGAGAGAAAAATAAAAAAAATAGCCTAAGAGAAAGTGGAATTTTAGAATCGAATAAATGAGAAAATAAAAAGTTAATTACAATTGATGTAGGATATACTCTATATAGTGACCTTAATTAAACTAACCAACTGTAACTAATTTGCAACTAACACTAACCAATTTGACTTTGTAACTACATTTAACAAACTCCAATAATATATAGAGTTAAAATTTGTTTTTGTTCTCTTTAAATATATTAACTTTCACTTTTAAGTCAGCACTTCTTTCAATTTTAGTCTGTATTCTTTTTTTTTTAGCAAAACTTCCTTGTCATGTTCTAACCAATCTTTTTTTTACAACATGCCGTTATTAAAAAGAAGCAACAGCATTTGTATGAATAATCTGAATTATTGTTAAAGGTGAATATTTGTATCAATGAGAGTTTTTTTTTTATTTTTTATTAAATCAAAATGAAATATGAGGAATGATATTTGTACAACCAATAAGTGACAATTTTTATGACAACCCTCATTTTCCCTTTTCTTATTGATCAAAAACAATAGAGAGAAAAAAAAGGAAGAGAGAGTAAAAACATAATGTTAATATGAGAGAGATGGTTGTCCAAAAGTAGTCATCAAATGATTGTACAAATATCATTTCTCATGAAATACATGACCAAGATTCTATTTAGTACATGAAATGCAAGGCTTGAACTCAATAGTATACAAAGTCAAGCACAAAAACTTGTATAAGACCAAAGCATAAAAAAGCTAACAAGCTAAGTAGCAAAATCCAAACACATAATATGATTAAGCCACCGTAGAGGAAGATCAAAACCTAAATTAAAATTTTTAGCTTTCAACCACAAAAAAGATAATAACTTTACTTTATCGAATAAATTAAGTAGAGGTTTCTCCTTTTACCGAAAAAAGTGGCAATTCCATTCCTTCCAAGTAATCCACACACTTACCAGCCAAATTATTTGTAAAAATATCAATATTTTTAGCGAAGCCTCCTAGATTACCAAAATGCACATGATCAGTTAGATGATCACCGCAAAAATTGTTATACATAGCTAGAATTACTATTTTTTTTAGGGATAGCTAGAATTACTATTCTTTGTTGACTTTGGAATATATAAAAGGAAGCCATAAAATGTTCCACTCTGATTGCTCTTTTTATTCTCAAGTGTAATCAAGTACATGTAATTTAGATTATACAAATCAAGGCAAGAGTGATGGTGTGAAAGGGAGGTTTATCTGATTTTTCCACTACTATTGGGTCAATGATGATCCATTCCTCTCACACAGTTTGCCCCACCTATGTGCAAAATGTGTCTTTTCGTGTTTCAGATTGGTCTAACAACCATTCAAAAAGAGACGATAGTTATACTTTTTTCAAATTAAACGTGGGATCTTAATAGTGCTAGAGTACTAATTAACATGTAATGGATGACAAATCAATTGTGTTGATTTTATATACATTTTCCTATTAATAGTACCATATGCTAAATGGTCTCTGCCTTGGCTACAAGGTACTTTTTCTATAGGGTGAGTCATACTTTGATTTTGAAAAATATATATCATTCCCAATTAATTTAGCTGGTGGTGGATTGCATTGACATGTACCTGTAAAGGTCTCCAAAATTAACTTGGTATACCGTATTGATCGGCATGTTACTACACTAGTTCAAGAAGAGAAAGGAAGTCATTTTTTTTGTTCTAAATGCTTTAGTGACACTTGTGTTTTGGTGTAAAAGATAAACAACAGAAGAAGTTTGATCCACCCTAGTGCTCCTAGCTCAGAATTTCGAACTTAGAGAGGATGTGGACAATCATTGAAATAAATAATTTAGGCTTGTACTAATTGATCAAGAATTATAGATTGATTGTTATCGATATGGTTAAGTGACATTGTGATGGAAAAGTCACACGTATTTTATGAGAAAGAAAGATAAAATAGAAATAATAGATAAGATGAGAGAAAACAATATAGAAGAAAGATAGACATAAAATCATGTTAAATTTACCGTTTTAATGCTGCGGAATCTCGATTTCTATATACTCTATCTATTTGATACTTAGGTTCAAAAGCTAAATTTTTGTTTTATAAGGAAGCTGGATGCATTTAGTGAGTAAAATAAATAAATAAATTAGGATGCATGTAGTGGTGCAACTTTAACTGTTTTTTGGGGAGTCAATATTAATGGCATTCATACACACTAATTTAAATTACTACTATCTCAGTTTCTTTTTAATTGTCACTTTTTGACATTTTGCACAAACCAAGACAATCATGTTACTACATTTGATACAATTGTTTTTACTTTTACTATTTCATTTCATATGTTTCTTTCTCCGCAATTAATATCTAAGGGTAATATTGATAAAACAACATTTAATGTTGCATTGAACTTTGAAAGTGACAGTTAAATAAGAACAAAAACTTTCTCTAAAAGTGACAATTAAAAAGGAACGGAGGGAGTACTATTTTTTAGACAAACGTTAGTGGTTATTTTTTAGAATAAAACAAATAATCAATTTTTCAAAAAGAAAACCCATAAAAATAAAGCTAAAAAGTACTACATAGTATAATAAGATTTTTTCTCTTTTCATAATCTCTATCGTAAACTTGTTGGGTACACAAAATTAGTTCTCCTTTTTCCACTGAGTTTTTTCCACACACAATAGTGATCCATCAAACTCCTAACCACTTATCTAGAATGTTCACTTAAAAGTATTTAGCATAAAATAAAAGGTAGTTGAATAAAGATTTTTAAGTGTATATTTGATTTTATTTTCAAAAGATTTAAAATTGATTTTAAAAATGTAGAATTTATTTTCATATGTTTGATTGTTGTTGAATATAATTGAATTTAACTTTTTTTTTACTCATTAACTGAACTAACTTGAAGTTAGAAATTCGAGTTTTTACTTCCATAATTGAATTTTAAACTCAATTTTCTTCATTCAACTCACTTTTATATAAATGTATTCAAACATAATTTACATTATATTTAATTTCCATTTAATTAAAACCAAATAATTTAAAATCAACCTTTGTGAGTACAATATATACACAATTTGAAGCTTACTATTGATGCATATGTTTAAATTCCCACTCATCTAGAAAAGACACTTTTACCCAATATCATTGAATTGACTAGTGAAATCATGAAACCATTTGGAAAATAAAAACACTGAGCCTTTTAGACAGTCAATAAATTAACCAAATATGGAATGCTTTGTCTCTTGTGGAAAATGAAATTAAACTCATGTGTAGTGTTTAGTTATAGCATACGAATACGTGTCACGTTTTGCATCGAGTTAAATGGCCATACTGCAGTTTCCTCACACGAGCAATATCTACAATTTATAGAGTGATGTTGCATTCATTTTTGTTAAAATATTACTAAGATGAACAATTTACTTGCCCATTGAGCTTAACGAACATTGCAATTTTTTCCAGCAATTATCAGTCTTAGTGGTGCTGAATCGATCAAAAAATAAATTAATGTAGATAAATGAGTTTACTGTTGAAATAGGTGGATATCTATTGGCCAACAAATGTTTATGTTGAAGTTAATTATGTGTTGCAAATGCTTTGTTGACTAACCTATCTAATTTGTTATTATTATTGGGATTATTTAAATCTCATTTAATCAGCTATGAGATAATACATCAATCAACATGAAATCGTTACCATTTGAGGGGGAAAATTCTATATAATGATATTCAATTGCAATTTCATCCAAATTAAAAGTTTTAAGAAAATGTGTTATATGATCACTAATAGTTATGCGTTTTTAATGATAGATTAGTTTTCTTAAAGAAAATAACACGGATTACTGATCTGACTCATTCATCAATAAGAGCTTATGATAGTTCTTTAACTAACAAACTACTTTTTTTTACTAACTTGTAACCAACAAACTACTTAAATAAAAAAACCTTTTATGATAGTCCTTTAATATTCTCAGTAAAAAATCTTTTAATAATATTTTTATTATTTTATGATAATTATAATAAATATGCGCAAGGGAGGAGTGTGGAAACCCAATCCCTCGATCAATGATCAATATTTATTTTTAATCCATTGAAATTCGAGTCGAATCAAGATTTTTCATGAGTCGGGGGTGAGAAAACCCGTCCCGTTCTCTATCGGTTGATATGGTCAAAGATAGTTTTGTTATAATGCTATTAATTTCAAATTAAAACCTCTAAAACTTAAATTTTGCAACTATACTTTTAGGTTAAAGTTGAAAAATCACGTTTTAAAATGGAAAATGTTTGAAGTTTTATACACTTTGAGAGAGATAGGGATAGAAGAAAGCGATATGATAGATTGATGATGTGATGAGAAGAGTGATAAAGACAAATGAGATATTGGATAAGTGTAGGAAAATAAATGTGTCTAATTATGATTCTTATTTTAAAATCTTCACCACCCTTTGGTTAGTATGGTAATTTTGGTTTACACTTATCACGCTTTTGAGTTCAAAGTACTGCATGTGTGATTTTGATCTTTCATTTTACACAGGCCCTCTTATATTTTTTCCTATTTTTATTTTGTAGTTCACATCAAAATTTTCTAGAAAATTTACATTAAAAAAACATTATTAGTTGATGAGACACACAACTTGTTGGAACATTGGTGTGAAGATGGAAAGAAATTGGAAGGTTGGAAGATTAAACACCAAGTTATTAAACTTTGAACTAACCAGTGTTGTGTGCATTGAAAAAATAGAGTGTGGGGGTCCCACATAAAATAGAACACACACATTAGTAGTGTTTAAATAGTGATATTTAATTTTAAATTCCTGATAATGATGAAAATAATAATTATTATTATTCTTTATTCATGGATATCACTTCCCATAATTTTAGGTTATGTTTGTTGTGATAAGATTGAGAATCCAACTGAATTTCCTATCTTTCCTTCATTAGTTTGTTTCAGCTAATCTCGTGGGTTTGTTTCTTTTTGAACTTATCTGATTAGTTTGTTACTTGAGCTGATCTGTGGGTTGCTTAAATTTTAAGTTTATTTAATTCTTAAGTTTCTCCAAATTAGTTACAAACTCTCCCTATAAAAGGAGAGCTCACCTAGGTCCCGTTTGGTTTGAGCTTATGAATAATAGCTTATGTAAATAAATAAGCTTTTATTTTAATTTATAAGTTCTC
>Ga0315915_1000265_pt1 | contig 48403 bp, 43 predicted proteins | sample MpolbnodulesMG_FD_207738 | JGI IMG/M metagenome (GOLD analysis project Ga0315915, IMG submission 207738) | Medicago polymorpha root nodule microbial communities from Los Angeles, California, United States - branched nodules | ecosystem: Host-associated > Plants > Roots > Nodule | place: USA... | reverse complement strand
CCTTGAAAGCCGGGCTGTGGTTCCGGCGCGGTCGTCTCGTCATGGTCTCTCCTGTTTCCGGCATCTATGCCAAAGTCAGGCAGAAATTCCACTTATCCCCGCTGTTCAAATTTCCCGAGCCAGCTCTCTTGAGAGGCCGCGATAATGGAAAGCGGTACCGCCAATCCAGCGCTAAAGACAATCAAACTCCTTCATCATGTATCGCCCAAGGTCGTGGTCATGTCGCTTCTCCTGAAGGGAGTGTACGAAGGAACCCATGCGCTTGAAAAAATGCTCAGGCCGGAAAACCCCAGAAAATTAGGGGCAAGCTTCTTCCCCAACCACTAGGCAGAGCAGTAGGGTGGTGATTACCACCTGGGGAGGGGCATCATGAGATTTGCATTTATCCTTTCGCTCGCCGCGATAGGCGTTTCATTTTTGCTTCCGAGCGACGGGTACAAAGCTGTCTTATTTTTGATCTGCGCTGGCCTCGCCTACTTCTTCATGGAAGAGTATGACGAGCGGAAATTCGTCGGCTATCCAGAGGTCGCGTTGGGCGGCCCTTCTGAGAGCGCGGAAAAAATTGCGCCTGAAACCACGGACGAAGAACCTGACACATACAGAATGAACGACAGCGATCGGGATCACTAGAATTCAAACAGGAGGCGGCGCCAAACGTGATTGGAGACGTTGACTTTGAGCTGTGCTCACCTAAAGTTCGCCGCTTTAAAAGGGGAACTACAGCCAAATGCCGTACACCACAGCGGAACGATTTGCCGCGTTTCTTCTCACGTACCTGCCAAGATTTTCCGCAGTCGCAAGCTTTATGGAGCACGAAACGGAGACGGGCTCTCGATATGTTCCGCTTCTGGCGGCGCACGAAGCCGTCGTCAGTAAGCCAGGCGTCTGCCTTGAGTTTGGCGTCTTCAAAGGCGCGTCGATCAACTACACCGGCAAGAAATACTCGAAACGCAGGTTTTATGGCTTCGATAGCTTCGAAGGGTTCCCTGACGACGGGCGAGCGGATTGGAACCAGGACTTTTCAACGGGTGGAAAGCTCCCAGAAGTTCCTGCTAACGTCACCCTGATCAAGGGGTTCTTTTCAGATACTTTGCCTGGTTTTTTGAACAACATGAGGGATGAAGTATGTGTCATTAACATTGACTGCGACATCTATTCCTCGACCAAAGACGTGTTCGACGCGTTGTGGAAACACAAGCTACTGAAGCCCGGAGTAGCGATCGCGTTCGATGAGCTAATCAACTACAGAGAGTTCATCTGGAACGAGGCGTTTGCGCTGTTCGAAATGCTTGAAGCCACCGGGCTTGGCGTTCGCTGCCTCAGTGTGCACCAAAGGGTGCGCGGACTTGAGGAAACCCTTTCGATGCTTTGGAACGGAACCTATCCGAGCTGGGCAAAGAACAATGAATCCGGATACCGCCAACAGGCTTCACTAATGCTCACTGAAGGCGGTCTTGATATGAGCATTCTTGATCAACCATATAGCAGGAGACGGGTGTTGGAGGTCTCAAAGCGACTCTCCGCAATGGTGACGACGCACGCGCCAGACCTGGCCGGCAGAATGAAAATTTGCGCGTGAACCCCCTCTATCGCCGCCGCATTCCTGCCCAATTGGCCTGATTCACGATGCTTCAGCGATTTTGCGGCAGCTCTGGACTTAAGGGGGGCCGCATCTGCAATTCTGCGCGTCCTGTCACTTGCATGTGTCAGGACTGCCTTTTAACAAGCTAGACATCAAAAACTGAATGGATATGCCATAATGAGCAAACTCACGCTGATCATCACCGTCAGAGCCTCAGATTTTTCCGATTACGCGAAAAGGCTAAAGCTCAGAGACGCGCTCGATCTGGCTGAGGTTGAGACCATCATTGTGGACGACGGTAGCCCAGAAGCAGTCTCTCCGCAAGTGGAATCATTCTGCAGCGAACGCGGTTACAAGTACGTCCGTTTACAGACTGAAGAATTTCCGTTCTCCCTGTCCCGTGCTCGCAATGCAGGAATAGATGCTTCGTGCACGGAGTGGATTTGTTTCGAAGATATCGATCTCGCGTACAGGTCGGATTTCTACCAGCGCTTGATGCGTGAGCTTCAACTTCTCGACGAAACCCCGTTCAACTTCCTAACGGTTCCGGCAGTTTATCTTTCAGCCGCGCAGTCGGATCGCGTATTTGCAAACGGTATGGATGCAGAATACGAGAGAGCGCTAACTGGAGCTCTGCTCGAAAACCCGCGCGGGCACGATGTCAACTCTTCGCTGCAACACTATGCGCCCGCTAGTTCCGTCATCGCAGTCAGGCGCAAAACCGCACTCTATGTTGGCGCGTTCGATGAGAACTTTGCAGGCTGGGGCGGTGAAGACAGGGATTTCGTGTTCCGTCTGCTGCTACTCAACAACAGAATTGAGAAGCCGAACGACTTCCAAATCACCAAAACCTGGAACCTGAATGACACCACGCAATTTGATGGCTGGCGCGCTCTTTACCGGATGCACGGCGATTATCTCGCCCGCAAAGGAATGTATGCCTTCCACCTGTTTCACGACCCTCTGCCTTGGCGGAATGGTCAGTCGAACATCAAACTGGCCTCCGAGAAGGCTGAACGGTTTCATACGACCAAAAAGGTGCCAACACGGCGCGATCCGCACCAGCCACCTGACATCATCGTGGGCTTTAACCCGCATATCGCGAACGAAGCGATCCTCCAATCAGTGGCGAACCCCACAATCATCGACGAGAACGGCCGAGCCGATCCCGAGCGCTTCGCCGCGGACATCGCAGAGCGGAACCCTCGATCCGTTCTCATGTGGAATCCGTACGGCCTTTCGTGGCGCAAGAAAGTCTATGACGCGCTCCGCAATCTCGGCATCGATCCCGTCGTCGGGGAGCGTGGGGCGTTACCCCGTTCGCTCTATTTCGACAAGGGCGGCCTCTGCATTGAAAGCCCCAGCTACCAAGAGCAGTATTGGGCCAAGCCGCTGACGGAAGAACAAGAGCAATCCGTAAAGGCCTATATCGATGACATGCGTTTTGGCGAGCACGCTCTTGAAAAGCAGTCTGGCCGAGTTGGGGCGGCTCTGTTGCGTCACCGCCTTGAAATCGGCGATAGGGCGAAAGTTCTTTTTGTTCCACTTCAGCTCGCGGACGACACCGTCACAACTCTATTTTCGGAGAAACGTCGAGAATATGATGCATATCTTCTAGAGCTTAAGCGCCTCTCGCTGTCGCTGCCTAGCGATTGGGTGATGGTGTACAAGAATCACCCTTTGGCGGTGCAGAAATTCGAACTGTCCTCCGCAGTGTGCGCGGACGCCTATCATGTGCACGATCTGCTCGAGGCTGCATCGGCAGTTGCCCTTTTCAACTCCGGCGTCGGCGTTATTTCGATGGCCTTCAACAAACGTGTCTTCTACTACGGCCCTTGTTTTTATGCGATCGGCGGGGTGAACGAGCCATTTAATGATGCCGCGCAGATGGCCGACAAATTGAGGAACCTTGCACCTGTAGACAAGAACAAGGTTTACCAATTCTTTCACTACCTGCTGAACGAGTTCTACAGTTTCGCCGATTGGAAGGCGGATGTAGCGCCTTTCAGCAACTTTTCGAACCGAACCAAGGTCAAGGACATCAAGTACACCGAGGTGCGTATCCCAGGTTACGCCCCGGCTTTCTACCAGTATCCGGCGTTCGACCTCCGCCGATCAGTACTGTTTGATCCTTACCGTCATCACGCAAGCCTCAATGGCGGGACAAGCAATACACAACGAAACGGCGCTGCGACGGTAGCCGCGACTTCTATTGCAGAATTTGTAACCTCTGGCAGGTTCACCGAGGCCGCTGCCCATTTCGAAGCCGCTTATGCAAAGAACAAATTGCGACCCAACCTTTTGCGCTCAGCGGCGGAGATGTATGTCCGCGCCGGAAATCACGAGAAGGCGGTCGCGCACCTTAAAACCGCGGCGAAACAGCTCCCAGGAAACCTGAAGGTCAGGAAGCGGCTCCTAGTGCTTAAGTATCCATTCTTGAAGCGCGTAATCGGCGAGAATGAATTCCCCGTTAGGAATTTTTGACGCTAGTCGACAGCGATAAGGACACCTCGCCCGAAAAGCTATGAAACGGTCGAAAGATCAAGAACTGCACGCTTACCAATCTAAACCTGCGGCCGGCGGAGGGATGAACATCCTCCACGCGCTATTTGGAGGCGGGTCGACAAGCCGGTGCACGGGCAGCGCCAAGGCCAGACGCGCTTTCGCTGCAGCGCCTCTGGGCGACTGCCGGTCGAACGTTGAGGACAATGCAGCCGAAGATCCGCGCGACGCACCGTCGAGGAAGTGTTTGCTGCCGCCTATATTCTCTATCCGAAATACTTCCACCCTGAACTGAAGAAAATGATCACCTTCGAAGAAGCGCTCGAACTTCTGCACTCGATGAAACGCGCGGCATCTGCCGCGGCCTGAAGAGTCACACTCAAAGCCTATCCTCCCGTATCTCCCGCGTCGACGTCGTCAACAGCGCCAGCCCCGCAACTGCGCAGACGAGAGCGAACTCGATCACATATCCCTTGTCCAGTCCGTAGGCGCGGTATTCCGGGTAGATGCTTGCCCTGAACCACATGATGATGTGCACGAGTGGGTTATAGAGAATGAAATCGCGGAAAGGGTGCGGGAGCGAGTCCGGCAGGAAAAAGACGCCCGATACCATGAAGAGCGGGCGGTTAATGATGCCGAAGATCTGCTCGTAGAGCGGGAACCGGGCGAACATCACGATGTTGATCGTGCCCATGCCGAGGCCCAGCAGGGCGGCAGCACCCGCGGCTTCGATCATGCCGGCAATGTCCATCGCCTGGGCGACGCCGCTGAGTTCGAGGATCATCACAAGAATGAGGATCGTCACCAGCGTATCGGTCATGAGCTGCAGGATAAAGCGCGAAACGATTGCGTCGAAGGGGCTGACGATCGGATAGGAGAAGAGCGCCTTATTGGCCTTCACCGTGCCGGCCATGAAGGAAGACATGCGCTGATAGAAGGCGAAGGGCAGATATCCGCTCGCAAAGAACAGCGGAAAGCTCAAGCCCAGTGCCGGCGTCCTGGCGATCGCCTGGAAGATCACCGTCATCATCGCCACATGGGCGACAGGGTCGAAGATAGCCCAGAGGTAACCGCCGGGTTTCGAGCCGAAGCGCGTCGACATTTCCCGCACGATGAGTGCCGCCGTCACCCGGAGATGTTGTTGGATCAGCTTCACGTCCTGCCTCAAACAAATTCCATTGACGGATGCGGGGTGCTTGCTGCCCCTCATCCGGCCTGCCGGCCACCTTCTCCCCGCATGGGGACGAAGGAAACTTGCGGCGCCCTCTGAGCTTCCATCTCACCGTTTAAGCGGAGAAGTTCATCCTCGGGTTGGACCCGAGACAGGGCATTCCGCTTCGCCGCCATATTCCACAATCCGCTGTTGCTGGCAAATCTTTGGCGTCGCAGCCAGGCGCACAAAGAAGACCGCCTCGATCCATTACATCAAGGCGGCCAGGCGGACCCACTGGGAGGTGAGCTCGTTTTGCTCAGCACCCGCCCTCGAGTTCGGCGAGGAAAGCGCTCAGCTCCTTTTGCTCAACACCCACAAGATGGCCTTTTTCCGGATAGGCGCCGGAGCGGACGTCGGACGCGAATTCGCGGAAGGCGGCGATGCGCTCCTGCTGCAGGTGGTCGTATTCGGCGGCGAAGTTGCGGTAGGTCCTGGCGTGGCGCGGATAGTGGCCGCGATTGCTCCCCAGCACGTCCTCGGCGAACAGATATTGTGCGTCGCAGCCCGTTCCCGCTCCCATCGACAGCATCAGCATGGAGGTGCGCGCGCTGATCGCGGCGGCGATGCAGTCCGGCACCACCTCGATCTCGGCTGCAAATGCCCCTGCCTCTTCCAGCGCCTTCATCTGGCGCCAGACCTCGAGCGCGCTTGCGGCCGTGGTGCCGACGGCGCGAAAACCTCCGGTCCAGGTTGCCTTGGAGGGAATCAGCCCGACATGGCCGCAGACGGGAATCCCCTCCTCGCGCATTCGCCGGACGGTCGAGAGGCTGGCCGCACAATAGACGGCGTCGCCGCCCGCCTTCAACGCCTGGAACGCGGCGCGAATATAGTCTTCCGCCGTGACGTAGTCCCCATATTCGAGCCCCGGAAGGGCGAAGACGGAAGGGGCCGCCTCACGAAAGGCGGGCCCGAGCAAGGCCGGCGGCACCGATACGAGGTCTATCCCCGCCTTCTCCGCGGCATCCGCCTCTTCCAGCGTCACGACGCGCAGCATGGTGAGCTGGCGCCTTCCTTTCATCGACAGGAGATCGGCTACGGTTGGTCGGCGGTGTCTCATGACATACTCCTGAACTGGAAAGGCAGAGCGCGGCTGCGCTCAGGCGGCCAGCAGCTTTTTGAGCCTGATATCGGGTGACGCAAGGGCCTGCGGATCCGGCTTCGCGCCGGCGGCAATCAGCATTTCGGCCAGGCGTATATCGCGGGCGACGGCATTGCCGGGGCCGATGCCGCTTGCAGCGATCAGCCGGCCTTCGCCATCGAGATGGAAGTGGATGAAGGCCCCCTCCTCCAGGTCGCGGCGGACGGTCGCGGCGGCGCCTTCGGCGAGGCCCGATATCTGCAGCGTAAGCTCATACTGATCCGACCAGAACCATGGCACGCTGGCGATATGTTCGCCCGCGCCCATCAGGTTGGCCGCGGCGAGAGCCCCCTGGTCCTGGGCATTGCGCCAGGCTTCGAGCCGCACCCGCCGTCCGCCATAATGCCAAAGCGGAAAGGAGCAGCAGTCGCCGGCGGCAAGAATGTCGGGGTCCGAGGTGCAAAGCCTCTCGTCGACGGCGATGCCGTTATCGATCATCAGGCCCGCAGCCTCGGCGAGCTCGCTGTTCGGCACTGCGCCGACGCCTACTACAACAAGATCGGCGTCAATCCGGCCGCCGCCGGCAAGCAGGAGGCTTGCGCCGCCGGCGCCTTCCTCGATGGCGGCGATGCCCGCGCCGCAGATGATCTCCACGCCTTCCTGCCGGTGCCGCTCGGCGACGACGGCCGCGATCTCCTCCGGTACGCCGCGGGAGAGAATGCGCGGCAGGCCTTCCACAAGCACGACCTCGGCGCCGAGCCTGCGGGCCGTCGCGGCAAGCTCCAGTCCGATGAAGCCGCCGCCGATGATGGCGAGCTTGAGGCCGGTAGCGAGCGCGGCGCGGATCGCGAGCGCATCGGCATGCGTCCGCAGCATGCGGATGCGTGCGGAGCTGCCAGACATGCCCGGGAGCGCGCGCGGCCGGGCGCCGGTGGCAAGCAGCAGCCGGTCATAGGCGACGGATCGCCCGTCCGAAAGCGTGACGGTCTTCCGCGCACGGTCGATGGCCTCGACCGCAGTGCCGGTCAGTACCACAATCTTTGCCTCGTGATAGCGCTCGGGCGCCGCAATGAATTTCGGCGCTGCGGCAGCGGCCAGACCATCCTTCGAAAGCGGCGGCCGCTCATATGGAAGGAGCGGCTCGGCGCCGATCAAGGTGATCTCTCCGACAAAGCCTTTCTCCCTGAGCGCGAAGGCTGCCCGCGCGCCACATTCGCCGGCGCCGACGACAACGATCTGCCTCATGTTCTCCTCCTTTTTTTGCGGCCAGGTTTCTTGTCTACGGGTCCCTCGCCGGGTTTGCCTTCCCTCGGTCGTCATCCTCGGGCTTGACCCGATCGCCATCCTCGGGCGACGTGGACGACGCGTGTGTGCAGGTGATCGCGCGCAATGCCCAGATGGTCTTGAGACTGGGGCGCTTGTGAATGGATCCTCGGGTCAAGCCCGGGTGGTATGCCTTGCACGTGGATCCTCGGGTCAAGCCCGAGGATGACGACTTGGGTGGATGACCAGAACACGAGGATGATCCAGAGAAAGAAGTTCCACGACGCTAATCACAACAGACCTAAGACAGACCGATAAAAACGCTGCCGGCCTCCACCTTGACCGGATAGGTCCTGAGGTTGACGCAGACGGGGGCGCCCCTGGCTTGGCCGGTCTTGTAGTTGAAGCGGCCGTTATGCTTCGGACATTCGATGATATCGTCCATCACCAGGCCATCGGCGAGATGGATCTGCTCATGCGTGCAGAGCCCGTCTGTCGCGAAATACTCGTCGTCGGGGCTGCGGTAGACGGCAAAGGTGCGTCCATCATGGTCGAACCGGATGACGTCCTCCTCGTCGATCTCGTCGGCCGCGCAGACCTCGACCCAGTTCGGGCTCATGGTTTCCTCCTTCAATGGTGATTGGTAAGCCTCGGTCCGCTTATTCGGCGGCAGAAACGAGGCGGTCGTTATGCAGCTCTTCGCGATAGGGCCTCGCCGTCGGCGGCAACTCGCGTTTCAGGAAGTAATCCTCGTTGCGCAGCTGCCGGAGGAATGCCGGGATCATCTCACGGTAGCCGTGAAGGATCGAAGGGTTCGCCGCCGGCAGGTCGTGCCTGATCATGGCGTGAAGCCTCGGCAGCGCGTGGTATGGCACCATCGGGAACATGTGATGCTCCACATGGTAGTTCATGTTCCAGTAAACGAAGCGGCTGACCGGGTTCATATAGACGGTGCGGCTGTTTAGACGGTGGTCGGTCACGTTGTCGGCAAGCCCGCCATGCTGCAGGAGGCCGGTCATTATATGGTGCCACGCGCCGTAAAGCCGCGGCAGGCCGATGAGCATCAGCGGCAGAATTGATCCGAGATAGAGCGAGAGCCCGATCGTCGCGAGATAGATGGCAAGCCAGATGCGGGCGACGCGGATCGCCTTCGGCTGCTCCATTTCCGGAATGAATGTCTTCTCAGCGGCGCTGATCACGCCGAAGGCGTTTCTGACCATGTCGACCACGGCATGCCAGACATCGATGATGCCGAAGATGTTGAGCACGAGGCGCAGCAGATCCGGCGGCCGCATGACCGCGATCTCGGGGTCACGGCCGACGATCACCGTATCGGTGTGATGGCGCGTGTGGCTCCAGCGCCAGGTGACGGGATTGCGCATGATCATGAAGCAGGCGATCTGGTAGACGACGTCGTTCATCCACATCGTCTTGAAAGCCGTGCCATGGCCGCATTCATGCCAGCGGCTGTCGGAAGCGGAGCCGTAAAGCACGCCATAGGCGAGGAAGAACGGCACCGCCCACAGGCTACTCCAGAAATAGATGCCAAAACCGCCGAGAAGGACCAGACTGCCGAGCCAGATCGCGGTATCGCGGATGGCAGGTCCATCCTCGCGCTTCATCAGCTCTTTCATCTGCTTGCGGGGAATTTCCGTGTGGTACCACTCGGCCGCAGCCAGCCCGCTTGCAACGGCTGCCTCGGCATCGCGGCCGAGCAGGCTGTAATCGCGCTTCGTCGGAACTGTCGTCATCCCTGCCTCCCCTGCAGTGCCGCGACTCTCGTGAGATGCGCAAGGCCGCTGCAGCCTTCGAACAGCGCCCACTCCCGATCGGCGCCTTCATTCGATGTTCCGAGGATAGTTGACTTTCGACGGTTCTCAATGCAGTCATGATATATTCTATCAATTTCTTGCATGTGACTACGTCACCTGTGAGGGAATAGTTTCACGGAGGAGGCATGACGAGACGGCCGACGATTGCGGATCTGGCCCGCGCATCAGGCGTGAGCGTTGCAACGGTCGACCGGGTGCTGAACGGCCGTCATCCGGTGCGCGAGGAAACGGCGCGCCGCGTCTACGATGCGGCGAAGGCGATCGGCTACCACGCGGTCGGCCTGCTTCGCCAACGGGTTTTCGAGGATCTGCCGCAATTTCGACTGGGCTTTCTCCTGCAGAAGCCGGAGCAATCCTTCTACAAGGCGCTCGCAAAGGAGATCGAAAACGCGGCGCTTGCGGTGACGCATGTGCGTGCCGTTCCGCAGGTGGATTTCGTCGCAAGCTCCACACCGCAAGGGATCATCGAAAAGCTGAAGGTGATGGCGGCACGCAATCAGGCGATCGCCCTGGTGTCGCCGGATTATCCGGCCGTGACCGCCGCGGTCGAGGACCTCAGGGATCGCGGCATTCCCGTCGTCGCACTGCTTTCCGACTTTGCCGCCGGCGTGCGCGAGGCCTATGTGGGCCTCAACAATCAGAAGGTCGGCAGAACGGCGGCATGGATGATCGCGAAGGCGGCGAAGCGTCCGGGAAAGGTCGCCGCCTTCGTCGGCAGCCACCGCTTCCATGGACACGAGCTGCGGGAGATCGGTTTTCGCTCGTATTTTCGAGAGAACGCACCGGAATTCGAAGTCCTCGACACGATGGTGAACCTCGACACGCCCGAGATCACCCATGAGGCAACGCTCGATCTTCTGCAACGCCACCCCGATGTCCTCGGTTTCTATGTCTGTGGCGGCGGCATGGAGGGTGCCATTTCGGCGATCCGGGAGGAAAGGCTCGAGGGCAAGCTGCTCGTCGTCGTCAACGAGCTGACGCCGGAATCGCGCGCGGCACTCGCCGATGAAACATTGCTTATGGCGATCTCGACGCCCGCCTCGGCATTGGCCCGGGAATCGGTGAGCCTGATGATCGGCGCGATCGACCGGGAGGCCGCGAGCGTGCCCGGCCAAACCTTCCTGCCCTTCGACATCTACACGCCCGAGAACATCTGAGCCGCGAAAGACGTTTGCGAAATCGCGCTTTATGGAAAACGATAGCGAATCAAAGGCTTTCACAACCAGGAGAGTGCGATGCGGCGCTTCATACTTTGTGTACTGGGTGCTGCCGCGCTCGCGGTCACCGCAATTGCCATTCTGCCCAGCCTGATTTCCAGCGATTGGATGCGTGCCGAACTCGGCAGGCAATTGTCGTCGGCGACCGGCAGCTCGATCGCGTTCAACGGCCCCGTCAAGTTCTCCGCCTTCCCCTCTCTGGCGGTCGTGGCCGAAGATGTGACGCTCTCCGCGGAAGCTGAAGGGGTGACAGCGGAGTTTGCGCAGGTGACCGGCTCGGTCGCATTTTCCTCCCTCTGGGCGGATCGGCTGCGCATCGAGGAGATCAGTCTGGATCGGCCGGTCATAATTCTTGACGAAAAGGCGGCGGATGAAACGACGCCGGCACAAGAAGGCAGCGGAGAGGCCCGCTCGAGCGACCCGCTTCCCGATCTCGCCGCGCTGCTCGAACGAAGCGCTGTCGACTCGGTCTCGATCACCTCCGGCACGTTCATACGGCGAAGCGCAGCACGCCCCGAGGAGGTCGTTTCCGATGTCGAGCTGACGCTATCTGTTCCCGATATCGATGACACCTTCTCTCTTTCCGCGTCGGCCCGCATGGGGGAACGGAACTACGAGGCCAGCTTCACAATATCGACCTTGCGGTCCTTGCTGGGACGCCAGCCTGCGGACCTCGACCTGAGGGTCGAGGCAGACCCCGCTCCCGCGCCGGGGCTGACCAGCCTTTCGGCCAGCGGACAAGTGACCCTGAACGCGAATGGCAGCTATCAGATCCGCGGCGGTAAAGTCGAAACCGGCGAACAGGCCTTCGGGCTGAACGCGCTCTTCTTGCCCGGCAAGCGTGCGCGTTTCCTTGCCGATCTCGACGCGGACAGGCTCGACCTGACGCCGTTCGTCGATACCACGCCGGCACCGTCGCCGTCGAAAGTGCCCCCTACAGGCACGAAAACGGACGTCGGCAATCAGGCAGGCTTGCAGTTCCTGACCGGCTTCGATGCCGATGTGAGCATCAACGCGGCTGCTATCACCTTCGGCGAGATGTCCGCGTCGGATGTTTCCGTCTCGGCCGAACTCAAGGACGGAAACTTGGCAGTGGAACTCGGACAGTTGGGCATCGATGCCGGTGTCGTGACCGCGAACGTCGCTACGGACGTGCGCTCCGACGATCCTCTCTTCCGGGGCCGTCTCTCCAGCGAGGGTCTCGACATAGGCAGTCTTTCAGTCCTCGCGGATCGGTCTGTCCCGGTTTCCGGTGCCCTGACGATCGACGCCGGTTTCACCTTTCGCGGTCTTGACGCGGACTCCATCCGAAAGACGATCGATCTGACCGGGACGATCGGCCTGCGCGATGCAAGCTTCGCGCTGCCCCTTGCCGATGAAACGATGCGGGAGGTGAAGGCGAAGAAGATCTCGGCCCGGATCGAAAGCCTCCGCAAACCGGTGCGCTTGGAGGGCCGGCTGGAATGGCGCAACAAGCCGGTTGACGTGGATCTGCAAATTCCCGCTGCAGATACTCTGCTGACGGGCGATCTCGCCTCCCTTGGCATCCCGCTCAAGCTCCAAATGCAGATGCCGGACGCACGCCTGTCTCTCGATGGCAAAGCCGCCTTGCCGGGGACCTATGCCGGAAGGCTCGATTTTTCCGTTGCCGACCTCTCTGCCTTCCTTTCGGGCTTTGGGCAGAGCGGTGCGGAGAGCGTCGGCCCGCTGGCGTTCAGCGGCAACGTCGTTTCAGGCGCGCAGGGCGTTTCTTTCGACAAGGCCTCCGTTTCCGTCAACGGCATCGAAGCCAAGGGCAACGGCTCCGTGGAATTCGCGACGCCGCTGAAGATCGAGACGTCGCTAGACTTCGCGGAGCTGGATCTTGCGCGGCTCGCGGGAGCGGGCGCACCCGCGCCTCAGCCGAAAGCCAAAGCAAAAGCGAAGGCGGTTATAGGTGCCGATGTTCCGCTGGATCTTTCCTCTCTCCGATCGGTCGATGCGACAATCGGGATCAATGCCGAAAAGCTCGGTTATGGCAGAGTCTTTGCCGGGCCGGTCACCACCATGCTGGTCGTCTCCGAAGGCGTCGCAAGCCTGACGCTGCCTGAAAGTCCGTTTTACGGCGGACATGTTGTCGCGAGCCTGAAGGCAGACGGCTCGCAGCCGGAGCCATCTATCGCCTTCCAGGCCTCCATCTCGCGCGCTTCGTCCGCGCCGTTGCTGACCGACATGGCGGGTTTCAGATATCTCGAGGGCGCATTGAACGCCCGGTTCGACGTGACCGGTGCGGGCGGCACGACCAAGACGCTCGCGAAATCGCTGCAGGGCACCGCGGAGGTAACCTTCGCGGATGGCGCCATTCGCGGCATCGACATCGCCGATGTCTACAACAACCTCGTGCGGCTGATGTTGTCCGGCTTCAAACAGGACGACAGCAAAGCGACCACCTTCACCGAACTTGGGGCCTCCTTTGCCATCGAGGGTGGCGTCGCGCGCACCGAGGATATCAAGCTTGTCGGCCCGCTGGTCCGCATGACCGGGAAGGGCGCGGCCGACCTCGCGCAAAGCACCCTGAACTTCCGGCTGGAACCCCGCATCGTCGCCTCGCTTCAAGGCCAGGGCGCCGAAATCTCGACAGACGGCGTCGGCGTCCCCGTCGTGGTCGAAGGCAGCTTCGCCGCACCTCGCATCTACCCGGACCTTTCGGACTTGCTGAAGAATCCCGATGCCGCACTGGCCAAGCTCAAGGATTTCGGACTGCCGATCGACAAGTTGCCGATTGGAGACCTCCTAAACGGAGACGGCGCTGGCGCAGCCGTTAGGGATTTGCTCGGCGGCACGCTGGACAAGGCGCTAAAAGACAAGGCTTTCAAACAAGAAGAACAGCAGCTCTCGATCGAGGAGATCATCGGTGGCGATCCTGCACCGAAGCCCGACGAGGCGGCTGCAGAAGTCCCCCCAAACGAGGAAGCGGCCAAAGCCGACGCACCAACCGAACAACCGGCAAACGGAACGGAAGAGCCAAGTGAGGAGGCCGATGGTCCAATGGAGGTTTTTTTCAAGCAGCTCCTGCGGTAGCGGGAGCGACCCAACCTCTCCCCGAACGCAGCGACCGCATGGTGCGTAAACCTAATCGGGGAAACGATACTTGAAACGTTCGATCTCGGCGCCGAATAGCCGTTCGACGCGTTCCCGGTCGCCGGGTTTATAATAACTGCGAATATCCGGCCTCCTTGGGTTCGCCTTCGCTCTGGTCAGGAATCGTTCATCAAAAGGCAGCCCGATTCTGTCGCATACGTTGCGTAGATCTTCCGAGAGGCGCTCCTGTCGACCTACGAAATCAACAACAACTTCGTCGTTCTTGGTGTAGAGCTGCCACGACTTCCAATTAATACGCTCTTTCTCGGCTGCACCTGCTTCGATCAAGCAGAGCATTTGCGAGAAGCTCGGCCGGGTATCGGCCTTCCTGTAATGCCAATTGTAAAGAGAAACAGCCCTCTCGAACGGGTTTCGTACGAAGCAGAATTTGAAATACTGTTTCCAGGCAGTGGGATCGAAGGCCTCGATTTCGCTTGCGCTCGAATGATCCGCTAGCCTGCCTGCAAAACGCCGGCTGAGAGCGACACCGGCCAAGGAATCGACACTGTGGTTGCGGATGAGGGTTTGAGCGATCTTAAGTGGAGACAGGTGACAGAACATAGCAATCAGCGCCAGCCGATTCGCTTTGGCTCCATTCCCGAGTGCATCCTTCCAGGACCCAAGTTGCAGATCCCATGGTCCGAATTCGCGAGCAAGATAGGCAGAAACCGTGCTGCCGGCGGTTTTCGGTACGTGGATGAAAATGAACTTATGGCGATGGGATATAATCACTGCCTGGCCACTCCTTAGCCGAAAACGTCGAAACCGCCTGTCATCGAAGGCGAAGACAGCAGGAAACTTACGAGATGCCTCCCGTATCTGGATCGTATGCACGATCTCGGCTCCAGCAAGTCCCGGCGGGTGGGATCAAGGGTTTTCCGCGCTGCACCTTCACTCCCGTGCGTCGGCCCCACGCCATTCAAGTTCAACACTCGACGATCAAGCTAATTCCTAAGGACGATGCGCAATGAGGAAGCGGGCTGACCCAGGCAGATTGCCGACTGTGTCAGTGGCTCATCCACCTTGATCGCCTGTAGGGCCTCGAGCACCAGCTAAGTGGCATCGGCTCCTGCAGTCAATTCCAAAAAGCCACCTTGGATGTTGTGGAGGCGAGCGTAAACGCCGTCCGGCCGGCGCGCGAGTTCCTCGTGCGTCCCCTCCTCGACGACCAGCCCCTCGTTCATCACGACGATCTTGTCGGCATTAACGACGGTGGAAAGCCGGTGAGCGATCACAATGACGGTGCGGCCGCTCATCGCTTGATCTAGTGCCTTCTGGACAGCTGCTTCCGACTCCGTATCAAGAGCCGAGGTAGCCTCGTCCAAAAGCAGAATGGGCGCGTTGCGGACGAGCGCTCTCGCGATCGAGAGACGCTGGCGCTGGCCGCCGGATAGCGTCATACCCTGTTCGCCCACAGGTGTATCGTACCCCTGTGGCTGCGCGAGTATGAAATCATGCGCATAGGCAAGCCGGGCGGCTTCCTCTACTTGCGCGTCCGTCGCTTCGGGCCGGCCGTAGCGGATGTTATCCCGGATTGAACCTTCAAAGAGGTAAGCTTGTTGTGAGACATAGGCGAGCCCGTTGCGCAGAGACTGCTTGGTAACAGCGGCTATGTCTTGCCCGTCGATCAGGATCACACCCGATTGTGGATCGTAGAAGCGTGGAATGAGGCTGATGATCGTCGATTTGCCGGCTCCAGAAGGGCCAACCAGCGCGGTAGTCTTGCCACCTTCCGCCAGGAAACTAACTCCCTTAAGCACCTCCTCGCCATCGCCATATGAGAACCGCACGTGGCGAAACTCGACGGTCGCTTCGGTGATGGCCAGTCGACTCGCACCGGGCAGGTCCCGTTGATGCGGAACCGTGTCCAAAATTTCGTAAAGCATGCGGGCGTTGACGGCAGCGCGCTCTAGGGACACCTGCAGGCGAGCCAAGCGTCGCACCGGGTCGTATGCCAGGAGAAGCGCCGTTACAAATGCGAACAAGGCACCCGGGGCCACGTTGCTGTAGATGGTGCGGAAGGCCGCATAGGCAAGCACGCCCGAAATCGCCAGGCCCGCAAAGGTCTCCGTCAACGGCGCCGTCCGTTCGCTTAAGCGCGCGATGCGGTTGGCGCGGTTCTCCGCGCCCTTTATGATCCCTTCGACCTTGCGGCCCAACTCGTCCTCCATCGTGAAGGCTTTGACGATGGAAATGCCCTGGATGGTTTCCTGCATCGCGCCTAGCACGCGACTGTTGGCCTCGACCGCTTCGCGCGTCGCCAGACGCAGCCGCCTCGAAATGTACCGAAGCCCGAGGAGCAACGGAGGCGCTCCCAAGAAGGTGATGAGCGAGAGCAGCCAGTCCTTGCTTATCATCACGCCGACAAGACCGACCAGAGTCAGGACATCGCGGGCGACCGACGTAACTGTCATGTTGAGCACGTCGCGGATGCCGGAGATGTTCTGGTTAATCTTGGCGGTGAGGTGCGCGGAGCGCTTTTCCTGGAAAAAGCCAATGCTCAACGCCATCAGATGCGTATAAAGCCGGCGCTTATAGCTTGCGACAATGCTGTTGCCAATTTTCGATAAAGCCACGGCTTGCCCATAAGTCGCCAGGCCTCTCAGCACAAAGGCAGCAAATATCGAGAAGCAGACGAATAGAACGACGTCGCCGCGCTTGTTGGCGAAGGCTTCGTTGATCACAGTTTCACTGACCCACGCCGTGAAAGCCGTCGTTGCAGCCACGACCATCAGGCAGGCAATGGCAAAGGCATATCCGCGGATATGGTCGCGGCCGTTTTCGGCAATGACGCGCCTTAGGATCCCAGCGATCGTTTCGGTATCAACTTCGCGCTCTTTTCGATCCTTAACGTTCAAATAGTCCCGTCCCCGCAATCACGCATGCGTGCCCGTGTACTGGCGCCGTCCCCGGGTCTCTATAGTGCCTTGTGACCGCTTTGACCAGTCATGGGCACCTTGTTCTGGCAGAGCCCTACGGCTCAGCCTCCCAGCCGCCTCCCTTCTGCAACTTCACAGGCTTTCAGTGCTAACGAGGTCGGAAGCCACCCGCTCTGCCATGACTTCCTTTTCAATGTTTTCCGTGCGGGCGAGGCTTCGGCTTCGTGTGTGAGCGAGACTTCGGAGGCCCTTCCGCAATTTCTTGATGTCAGACTGAAATTTGTGCACTTATACAGGAGCCGTTATCCTGAACCTGATCGAAAGCACGAGAATTTGTTCGAGGGGATAAAGTCCGCCATACATTGGCGGTTCGCTAAAAAACTGAGGAATTCGAATCCTGACAGGGCTGCAAGGCACTTGGTGCTGGCAGCTACAGGACGCGGGGCAGACGTTTCCAGAGCGAGGCGCGCTGTAGGATTTCTCGTGGCAGACAAAAGGTACTCGGACGCCCGCACGATTTGCCGGGAGCATATATCGACAGGCGATCCATCCGGCTTTTGGCGGCATTACGAGAGCTTCGTTGACGAGCTCGCAAGCTCCTGCCGACAGCAAGAAGTGTCTGGCTCGAGAATCAAGATTGCTCTGTTCAACGATACAGACTTCAGGATCAATATCGGATGCAGGCTGACCAGCCAGGGTCTCAAGCAACAAATTCTAGATGCGTTCCCCGCGGCTGAGATTACGTCCATCGGTTTCAACTTCGCAGCCTTCAGAAAGGAGTTCCCGAACTCCACATCCGCTGGAGGATATGAACTCTCGGACATTGAGACCCGACTTTCCACTGCATATGGCGAAGACGCTGTTGACCATATAACGGCCGCCGATTTCGTGATCCTTCAGCCAGAGGGATCGTTGGACCACAGGACAACGGCAGAAGGGCTTGCAACCTTCTTCACTCCTATTCTTACCGCCACGAAGCTAGGGAAGCCATTTGCTGTATTGAACGGAACGATACCTATCTACGAAGGCGAACGATCGGACTATCTCAAAGGGCTCTTTCGCGAACTCGGCCATGTGGCCGCACGCGACGAAATCTCGGCGGAGTATTACGGGATCGAATTTCTGGCGGATGCTGCATTTCTTCGGATATCGCCGGCGCCCGTCGCGGATCGCGATGGTTGCCTGATAACCACGGGCGCCAGAAACAATGCTGAAGAAGACGTCGAAATTCTAAAAGCTGCACTGAAGATTTGCGAGGCGTGGAAGCTTCGGCCTGTTGTTCTTACGCACGCAGTTGAACGATTCTCTCCATATGAGGCAGAGATCATCGACCGTGGCGGCATCTTTGCTGAGACAGCAAGCATTGAACGTGCTGCCGAGACAATTTCAACTTGCCGACTTCACATTGGTGGCCGATATCATATGGCGATCTTCAGTCTCCTCTGTAACGTTCCTTCTCTCCTGTTCGATGTTAAGACCCACAAGAATCAATGGCTTGAACGATACTCTCCTCTGATAACGCTTGTTCATCCGCACACGGACCTCGATGCCGCGGCAGCCGCGGTGCTGAGCGGTGGCGTATCGCAGGGACATCCGGCATCAACGGGCGCGGAGAAATACGGTCTTTTCCTGAAACGCGCTATGGCTGAACAGCCGCTATAGGCGGTCCCCCGTTCGACGGCGAGCGGTCAATGACAGCGGCGCGCGTTCCGAACTATCGCCATTGGCGGTAATGCGAGGCAGATAGCCGCCTAGCCGCAATCGGCGAGATCGTGGTCGTCCGCCCCTCCACCGCCCAGTTCAGAATTGCATTTGCCTCGGCATGCATCTTTGCTCTGATCTCGGCCCGTTCCACTTCACTGCAGACGAATTGCAGCGGTATACGTTCAAATGCGCTGAGTACGCCCTGCTTGAGGTCCGCATCGGGATCGTCCCTGAGCCGTTGTGTTGCAAGGACTTTCACCAGAAACTCAAGGGTCGCGACCCGCAATCCGTCATCTTCGAAATGCAAACTTCCGCCCCCCGGTGACTACACCTTGACCGGAGATTAACAGCGGCGCTTGTCAGTGGCAATTCGGATTTACAATATACGAAGTATAAGATTGAACGCGGCGCAATATTCTTGGACGGAGAACTGTCTCACGTGTGGACGAGTACCGGCCGCCGCCCGCTCAGCGACTCGCAGCCTGGACGCTATCTCGCATCATGCTCAACACGGGTCGGAAGAGTGCTGAGAGACTTTCCGCACCTTTCGCCGACAGGTGATCTCCGTCCTTATAAAGAACGGTGCCTTTTCGCATAACATGACACCTGGAGGCGTCGCAGATTTCGCTCATCGGATCGACAACCAAGGCTCCGCTCAACTTGGCCGCATCCGCCAAGACCCGCCGGGCCAAGGCTTGGCGCCTGTTGGTGTATTCAACAGAAGGAGCTATATCGAGCGAGCGTCCAGACGCGGCCGCTCGTGCGAGGGCCTCGGGAACGTCGAATCCCATCTCCGGTACATCCATCACCAGAATCGCCTTCGATCCCTGCCCAGCGAGCTTGGTCAAAGTCGCATCAAGTCCCTTCCTGACCGGAATCGACCAATCGGTCCGGGAGGGTGCGACGCCAGGGTCAAAGAAGATGCCCTGACCCGGAAGCTCTTCTCGGTGGACGTACTTGGGCCAATAGCCCACCATGAAAACAAAGGCGAACTTTCTCTTCTCGATTAGCGACATCACTGCGGAATTGTGATCGACGCATCTCTTGACCGCCCCCGGAGGAGCGAAATCCGTATCTGGCAAGGGCGGGCACGATCCACGCCCAACGAACATGCCCGATATACCCAATTGGCGAGCGGCAAGATCTATCGCAGGAGCGATCGCAGCGGCATGAGAATCTCCCCACACGAGAAACCGCGGCTCGCCTGCAGTCTCGACTCCGACCCGACAGATCTCCCCTCTCCTTATCTGAACCGGGGTCAGACCTTCTCCATTTGAATCAGTGAAACACCGCTTAGAGGAGAAGGGGCTCTCATCATAGGTGGCTTGGTAAAGCGTTCGGGCCTTTTCGGGCAACCTTTGGGGAATGCCTTCCAAATCATTGACAATGAAACCGAAGGCGACCGCAAATGAAATAGCAGCGCTACTCACGCCGACGATCGCGACACGCGAGGATGCCAGCACGCCATACCGCGCGGGCTGCTCGACGAACCTCCATGAAATGAAGGCGAGCGCGAAGGACATTGCCACGGCGGTCAGCGCCCATCCGGTTGTCAGTTCGTGACCAAGGCCATAGCGCAAGTACACGATTATGGGCCAATGCCAGAGGTAGAGAGAGTATGAGATGCGTCCGATGAAGACCGAAACGGGATTACCCAGTAAGCGCCCTATCGCTCCGCCTCGACAGTGTGCGTGGATCACAAGGGCCGTACCGAGGCAGGGCACTGCGGCATAAATACCGGGAAAGGGCGTATCAGGAGAATAGAGGAAAACGGCCAGGAGAACTGCCAGAAGTCCGAGTGCCGCCAATGCCTGTGAGCCGCGGTGCCCATAATCCGAGATCGGCGCAATGGCAACAAGGACTCCGATCAGCAACTCCCAAACGCGAAAATGCAGCAAGTAGAATGCTTTTTCCGGCGAGTGCACAATCCCCCAAGTGCTTGCCCCGAAGGACAAGAGCGCAACCGCCAACACGATTGCGCGAATGTGCCCACGTGCAAATTTGAAGGCTAGAAAAACCGCGACAGGAAAAATCAGGTAAAACTGCTCTTCCACAGACAGAGACCAGGTATGAAGCAATGGCTTCATCTCTGAGGAGAGATCGAAATAGCCGCTCTCGCTTCGGAACAGAATGTTCGATGTAAATAAGGCAGCGGCTTGTACGCTATCGCCGAAATACCGAAACTCCTGCGGCATGAGCAAAAACCATGCCGCAACGGCCGAAACGGCGATCATCGAGAACAATGCCGGGAAGATGCGCCTCATCCGCCGAAGGTAGAACGACGCAAAGCTGAAGCTGCCACGCTCGAGGTCGGTGAGGATGATCCTCGCCATGAAAAACCCGGACAAGACAAAAAAGACGTCGACCCCGACGAACCCGCCTGAGAACGAACTGAAGCCTGCGTGAAAGAGGAGCACAGGCAAGATCGCCACAGCTCGCAAACCGTCCAGGTCCGGGCGATACTCGAAGTCTCGGTGGATTACTGCCAAGCGCGTTCCCATTTCCGTGATGGACTGCCAAAGCCAAAGCGGCGTTTTAAGTCCAGCTTAGATCGTACGGTGTGCTCTCTCCTCGGAGGCTGGCTCGTCAACCATCTCCGGGCGGCACCATTTGTCTTAGGCCACGCCGGCACGCAGAAGATCGTGGACGTGCAAGATGCCCGACGGCCGGCCAACATCATCGACCAGAAACAGCACCGTGATCTTTTGCGATTGCATCATTTCCATGGCCGCACTGGCCAGCATTCCAGGCGTAATCACGCGTGGCATGTGCGACATCACAGTCTCGACGGTGAGGAGCAAAAGATTTTGTGACATGTGGCGCCGCAAATCGCCGTCGGTAATGACACCGACAAGCTCACCGTCGCCACCAACGACGCCGACGACCCCGAAACCCTTCGATGACATCTGAATGACCGCTTCGCTCATCGGACTGCCGATCGGCAAAAGTGGCACAGCCTCACCCGAATGGGCCAGTTCATGGGCGAGCAGCAACTGCGAACCGAGCTTGCCGCCCGGATGAAACGTCTTGAAGTCCTCGGCCGAAAACCCCCGCCGTTCAAGCAAGGCTATTGCAAAAGCATCCCCCACCGCCAACTGCAGCATTGCAGACGTGGTCGGAGCTAGACCATGTGGGCATGCCTCCGGCACTTTCGGCAGAATCACTGGGATCGTGGAGTTGCGAGCGATCGTGCTGTCGGCATTCGACGTGACGGAAATGACCGGGACATTGAAGCGCTTGGCGTAAGTGAGCACGTTCCCGAGTTCGACCGTCTCACCGGACCATGAAAGCAGGATAAGCAGATCCTCGGCGGTGATCATGCCGAGATCGCCGTGACTTGCTTCCGTCGGATGTACGAAATAGGCGGACGTACCGGTAGAAGCTAGGGTCGCGGCAATCTTGCGTCCGATGTGCCCGCTCTTGCCAACACCCGCTACAACGACCCGGCCACGCTTGGAGGCGACGAGTTCGACTGCATCGACAAAACTGCCGCGCAAGACCGCATCATCCTCTAGACAGGCAGCCAGCGCATTGATTCCGTGGGCGGCAGTGGCGATCGTACGACTGATCGACACCAGTATTGGGTCATTTACAACCACGTTCATTTCTTGACTGTCCGAAATTATCGACGACCGCTTTAAAGGCGTCGCTTACCGTTGAAGTCTTCGAAATCAAATCAAGATGGCTAAATTGTGCGATTTGCGAGTATTTCACACTTTCTGAAGCGTGATCGACAGAAGAATTGAGAAAATTGCAATACCGGCTCCGCTTCCAATCGAAGACCGACGGCGAATGGACACGTAGCCTGTCTTGTGCGAGACAAAAGATGTCAGTCCCTTAAGTGACTCTCGCCTGGCTAGCTGTTCAATGGAATTTCGCGATGACGATTGAACCTGAAGCGCTTGAAAAACTGCGAGAAAAGCACCGCCGCTGGCTCTCACGACTCGGCATTGTCGACAAGCCGTGGCTGATTCTCGGTTCCGCGCCGTCCCCCACGATTCCGCCGGACCTGATTGGACATTGCGCACGCGTTGACGTCAATAACGCTGGCAAGACGGCCAATGCACTGGGTCTCCCACCCGCCGATTTGACGTTTCGAAAGCGCAAGAAATCGTGGGAAGAGCATCCCTATGTAAGGACGAGAGGTCTTCTATGGCTTCATACGAAGTCTATCTGGGTGATGTACCTGAAACTTCTGGCAATGCCGCAGGTTCGCTACAAGAGCCTGATGCGCGCCACCAAAGCTGAGCGAGAAGCGATCGTCAACGTGGTGAGCGGCGGGCTTCCGTCTGATATCGGAGAAGTCGGCAAGGTGACGAATGGAGTTGCCGCCCTGTGCTACGCACTTTTCATGGGAGTGCCGTCCGTGACGCTTGCCGGGTTCTCAGTCACCAAGATGGGCCATTCTTACGACGATAAGGGCAGAATTCGCCGGCAGATTGCCGAAGACACCTTCGTTCTAAGGCGTTTGAGAGATCGAGGAAATGTCTTCACGACGGAGCTGGAACTCTCTGAGCATATCGGCCTCCCTTTCATTCGCGACAGAGAAGACATCATTCGCAACATGGGCGGCGCGATCGGCGCCAACCCGGCTCAGTGGAAGTCCGCCCAAATATAGGCAAAAGTGTATGTGTCGCCCGGGCGCCCGGCGTTGTAAGGAACTGAGACGATCGTCGGCTTGGCGTCGGCGATCCTGACGGGCATGAGTTGCAGTAGGCCCGTAATGCGCGGAGGAATCTCCGCTCGCGTCTTACCTTCTGCCGACCAGGCCGCCAAAATTCGACCGGGGGGAAGGTGTCTCTCCGCCTCCTGAGAAAATCCGGTCAGGATGATCGGGGTATCGGGAAACTGAATCCTGAGATTACCCGCCACGATCCTGTCGTCGACCACGATGGCGACCCGGGGCGGACCCGGATTAGCGCGCACCATGCGGGCAAAACCGTTGTAAGGCGTGTGCGCGAAGGAATAATCGCCAATCATTGGTCCGACAAAGACCCTTGCCCAAAGCATCACGATGACGCCGACGGAGAGGATGCCCGAAATCGAAAAAAGTGCGGGCAGGCGCCGGGCAGGATCCAGGCCGGCGGCATCGATTTTCAGTGTCAGATAAAGTGGGAGAAGCGCAGTAAAAAGCGCCAACCACTTCGCACGGATGTGGGTCGCATCCATTGCTACGACGATAAACGCTATCATGAGGAAGCAGGCGACAATCATCCTGCCGACGACCCTCGTCCATAGGCTCTCGGCGCACAGGATTTTCCCAACATCCGCGTAGAAGAGCAATCCGAAGACGGCAAGGGTCAGTGCGACGCCCTTTAGGGCCGCAACCGCGAGCGAAACAAGGCCTTGGAGCGCGTGCGGCAGCAGCGTGCTGTCTGCCCCCTCCTTCATCTCAGCGACAGTGACACCGGTGGCATGTCCGAGATTATTCACGACCCAGTAGGCATGGGGTGCAACGATCACTGCGCAAACCGCAACTGAGGCCAGCACCCGCCAGTCGAACAGGTATTTGCGCAGCTTTGCCTCTGGCAGGATGGCGAGCAGTGCCGCCAGCGGCAAGATAACGAAATTATATTTCGAAATCGCCCCGATGCCCACAGCAACACCGACAAGCAAGTAGTGGCCAACCTTTGGTGGGTTCTTTAGCGCACGGAAAAAGCCGTAAAGGAACAGCGACACGGCAAATAGCGCGGCGACGGTGTGGGATAAATCGCGCTGTGACAGCAGGAAAACCGGTGGGAGCGTGAGGACGCCCAGCACCGCCACCGCCGGAGCAAGCGGACTGCTGGAGAGAAGGCGGGCCGTAAGGCCGTAGAGTAGGAGGAAGAGGAACAGAAGACCGTTTTTCAAAATGGCGAGTGACGCGACGGAGATACCAAATAGAGCCACGACTCCATATTGAAGCCAATTGTAGAAGGGCGGCTGGGCTCCGTATCCGAGCAGCAGATATTGTGAGAGTAGTGCTTGCTCGGATTCGTCTATCTCAAGCGAGTCCGGTCTAAGAACTTTCAGGATGACACTCAGCAGGCAATAACCGGCGATCAGAACGTATAAGAGATCCGGTCTTCGAACCAGCAGACTGCGCATTCTTCCCCCATCGCCCTCGCCCGTATTGGTGGCAATATCGCGGGCCAGCGACAAAGCTACTAGGCGAAGTTCGTGGAAATTGCCAGACGCCCTCCTGTGGACGACGGACAACCAACCACATCGTTCCGCTGCCCGAGGCTTCACGCCGCCGCCTTTTTTGGTTACACCTGGTAATGGGTTGAGACGCAAATCAAACGTCAGTTGAAATCGTTTCGCCGCTTTGAGGATCAAGCAAGACCAACGACGTTTTGAAGCCTACCCATACTCGGAGGTGTAATGACGCAAGGTGCTCATATTTACATCGGCTTCGACAGCAAGGAAGTCGTCGCCTACCATGTTCTTTGCCAAAGTATTCTGGAAAAGAGCTCCGTCCCGGTTACGTTCACGCCCATATCGCTGAACAATGTCGAGAATATTTTTACGCGCGAGCGGAATCCTCTCCAATCAACCGAGTTTTCCTTTTCGCGGTTCCTGGTGCCTTATCTAAGCCGTTATGAGGGCTGGTCGCTTTTCGCCGACTGCGACATGCTCATGCGGACTGACATCGCCCAGTTGTGGGAGTTGAGAGACGATCGCTATGCAGCGATGTGCGTAAAACACGACTACATTCCGAAAGTCGAAACGAAGTTCCTGGGCCAGGTCCAAACCAAGTACGAAAAGAAGAATTGGTCGAGCGTGATCCTGTTCAATAACGCTAAGTGCCGAAAGCTTGACTTGGATTACGTCAATACTGCGTCTGGACTGGAATTGCATCAGTTCAAATGGCTTGATTCCGACGACCTGATCGGCGAACTGCCCGCAAGTTGGAATTGGCTTGTAAACGAGTACGAATATTCACCGGATGCAAAGCTTGTCCATTTCACAGATGGAGGGCCTTACTTCGATGAGTATAAGAACGATGACTACGCCGAGGAATGGTTCGCCACACGTGATCGTGTTCTTCATGTAACGCAGCGCTCGGCTTAATGGCGCGACACCCATAAGCCAGTTTCATCGGGGCGGCGGCGACCAACTAACCGCCTCACGCCCCGATGTGGTGCTGCAATACAGCTTCAGCGCTCAACGTCAGCCAACGCAATGCCAGCTAAAACCTACTCGGCTTTGGCAAAGGTGGCATCGTAGCCAAACCCCATCCCGACAAGGGCCGAGATAGGCGAGTGGTTTACGACCTCGATACCGTTTTCGGCGGCTATGCTCCGTGTCATAATGAGATGGTCGACAATCCGCTTTTGGGCCGCGACGATTCCCGAATAGGCCTTATCGGTTGTTTCATAGTACCTCGGCTCATCGGCATTACTGAGATCGATCCCCACGAAGCCGATCGAGCGGGGCCTCCAGGCAACGGCAAACTGTGCGGCTGAAACCGCGACCGAGCCTGCCTGGAAAATGCCGGCAAAGGGGTCTTCGGAAAAGCCTACGTCGCCGTCCTCGCTCAGCCTCACATACGGCAGCTTACGCAGGTCCGCGGTGTCCCGACGTGCCACCCCGTACGGCTTTCGCACGTTATCGATCAATACGATCGGCCTGTCTCGCAGCCATGTGCGATCCAACTCGCAGATCGCCCTTATGACGCTCACAGACATCAGACAGACGCATCCGGCAGGAATCCGCTTCACGAGATCGAAGTGTCTCCATATGAACCGTTCGTCTTCGATTGCTATCGCCAGAGGCTTTGCTATTACGCTGGGAAAAAGGTGTAGCGCCCCGTTCAAGAGAAGGCAGGAAGACCCGTCTGCACGGGTCAGATCGCATCGTGCCACGGAGGGGCCGGAGCCGACGATAAGCACATTCGCCGGCTTTTCCAACAGGGCGCGCAACGGGCACGTGAGACGTCCTACCAACTCGCCTCGATACTTGATCGTGCCGTCTCGATCAGCGGTTGCAAGCTCGAGCTTGAGTCCGGGAAACCAATCCTGAACATGAGCCCTGGAACGACCCAGGAGGAGGCGAACCGCGATCTTGATGCAGGAACGTGAAAATGGACGATTTGAAATCATTGATTTCTCTAACGCAGGCGTTGAGTGAGCAAAACGACGCAGGCAAATATCCAAAGTACTAGTGGTTTGAACCGCTCCACAACGGAATGCCTAATTCTTCCGAAACCGGCGGATCCGCCGTGAAAATGGGGCGGCGCTCACTGATCAGCTTGGAAACGAGGAATTTGTCCATTTGAACATGAAGACGCGTCAAACCCGTAGCATTATAGACGTGACCGCTTGAGTTCGGATTTATTCCCGTGACGATGACGGCCGGTGCTCCGTTGTAAAGGGCAAAAAGGACCGCGTTCATACCGTTCGAGCACTTGGAATCTGCGTCCATCTCGAGGGAGCGCAAGTCAGCCACACGATCGAGCAACGCCATCCGCTCGTATCGATCGACGATTTCCAGTCGATCGTATTTGTAATCGAACGCTCGCAAACCCTCCTCCAGGCGCGCGCGATCGTCCTTGCGCCAGAGAAATACGTAGAGCGTCCCTGTACGCTGCCCTTTTAGCACACGCCTGACCTCGATCGCGTTCGCAGTGGTTCCTTCGACCTGGTTGAACATCATCATGGTAATATCCGGCGCATCAACGCCCCATTTGGCGATGACCGATTGCGAGCCGTTCACGGTAATGATCCTGAAGCTCTCGTCGAATCCGGCTGGCCTATTGGAGACAGGCGCGGATCCTACAACCACGACGGGGCCATTGAATCGAAAGGGTGCGGCCGGTGGATCCGGCCGCATGATGCGGTACTTCAGATTCCGGTATATGCGCTTACGCGCGTCGGAGATCCATGATCCCATTTGTCCTCACCAGAAAATCGGTACTCGTCAATTCGATGCTATTTACGCCTTCGTTTTCTTCAAAAACTTCGGCTTCAGCCGACGTAAAAATTCGTCGGTCGACCGCAACACGTTTGTTAGAGATATCAACTTGTCTACTTGTGCATCGGTCTGGTTCAGACGCGATGACAAGACTTCTGCGATGGTCGAAGAGATTTCCGCAGCGGGCAATTCCGGGAACCTTGAAGCAAGCGATGCGTAACTGTTTGTGGCGATACCACCGCGCATCGTCAACTTGCCCACTCTTTCGAAAAGTCGCAAGAAGACCTGCTCGAAAGTCCAATCGTGGACAGCGACCACCCGCCACTTTTCGCTGCGCTGTGCCGAAAATCCCTCCAGGATGATCTTTGCCGGAAGCGCCTGGTCGACCAGCCATAGGGCGATGGCGAAGCCGCTCGTGGGGACTTTGGCCTGCGGGTAAAAATCAGCGCAGAAGCCGGCCAAATCCAGATGTCCTGTGGGCGTCCCCAAGTAATCGGAGCTTGTGTTCAATCTCTCGCTCACCGCTAGACGGATGTTCATGATGCCCAGGAAGCCCTGCGGTGCGAACAGCTTGACGACGTCGGCGACCTCTTGGCGGTAGACGATATTTGCGCCTTTCGGCTGAGCGCGTGAAATCAGCAAGGAGCGGCCGGAAAACTGTTCATCAAGAACCTTGTAGACCTTATTGAAGAATACAAAGAGGGCCGTCGGCGGGTATTCGGCCTGAAGTTCCTTGACGTTAACCTGATCGCTGTTAGCCACGAGGATAACGTGTGAATACCTCGAAAACAAAGCACGCCATTGCTCCGCTGTCGTCAAATTCTCCGTGGTTCCAGAGGCGGGAAAGTCCATGTTCACTCATCCCAACTTCAGCGTGCTTTCGGCGCGCGACTTCTCCATACTACCGAGGCTTGGATTCCAAGTTCGGCTCTCTCCCTCTATAAAGGTGATGTATTCCAAATCAAAGCCGGCATGCTAGTTCGGAAGGTGCATGGTCAAAGGTTTGGAAAGTCCCTTCTACGCCGACTGGGGTGAAGGGCACGAAGGAGAGCCGTTCGATGTTTAGGGACCAAGGGGCGTAGATGTTTGGACTGAAGACTAAACGGCATCTTACGAGAGAACTTGCTCTCACACCGCCGTCAGGGGAGTTGAACCGACACGGCATCGCAATTGTCGCCTGCGTGAAAAACGAAGCCAGTTACATTGCGGAGTGGGTGCGCTTTCACCAAGCGGTTGGTGTTCGACATTTCCATCTCTACGATGACGGCTCGACTGATGGAACGGTCGAGCTGCTTCAGCGGTCGCTGACCGGCCAAGAACTGACCGTCGTCCCTTGGAAAATGCGCATGCGGGATGAAAAAAGTGGTGAGTTCTTGAACGGGCAGACGATCGCTTTCGCCCATGCGATCCTAAACTTCGGCGGTAAATATGAGCGTATGGCTTTCATCGACGTTGATGAATTCTTATTGCCCAAGAAAGGTCGAACGTTAGAAGAGGCATTACGAGGAGCCAGCGGATTTCCTAACATCTCTTTACCCTGGCATATGTTCGGCCATAGCGGTCATGTCTCGCGACCAGCAGGGCCTGTATGCCTCAATTACAAAATGCGGGTCTCCGATCCCATGCAGCAGAACCTCGACGCAAGCAATTTCAAATGCATTGTCGATCCGGTCGAAGTCACGAAAGTTGGCGTGCATCACTTCCAAACACGTTCCTACGGCGACGAAACCGCAAATGATGCGGGGATGGTGGTGCCAAAGAAAAAGCGGAAGGCTGCCGAATTTTACTCCGCAGAGTTCCTGCAGCTCAATCACTATTATGCGAAATCGATCGAGGAGCTGAAGGAAAAGACAGACAGAGGTTGGTCTTTCGACGGTTCTGCAGAGAAATACCGGAATAAAGTCACTTCCACCATCACGTATATCGAAGCGAACGCCATCGAAGACCGTAGCATGATCGATTTTGTCGACCAGAATGGGATCGATCTCGGCCACTGAATCTAAGCCAAGGCGAGGAACGGGTGGAAAACAAGCGTCATATCGGAGCTAAAGTTTGCAAGATAACGACGACACAACGGTGAAAACGTCCAACACGAGCTGCGTGTGGGCTGTGGCAGAAAGCAAGGCGGGAACGCTTACGCAGTGCCTTGGCGTGGGAAAACAATTCCATCGTGAGCCAGTGGTCAAGTTGATCAGTCGGACTCGCGGCTTGAGAAAATTGTTCGAACCCAGATTGTTTCGCAAAAAGGAACAGCGTCCCGAGCTCGTAGTCTCCTGCGGTTTCCGCGCTGAACCGGCAGTCCTCGACATAAAAGCGGCCTATGGCGGCAAGCCTGTAACAGTGCACCTTCAACGTCCGCGCATCGAAGGGTATGATCTCGTTTTCGTCTCTCGTCACGATTGGGTCGATGAATTGAACCGGCGCCCAAACTATCACTCGATGGTCGGCGTACCGCATCAGATTACCTGGGCGCGGCTCGCGCCTCTTCGGGATGCCGCCCGCAGACGATTGTCGCCGGACGGCCGCCCGATAGTCGCCGTCTTCGTAGGCGGCTCAAATGGCGCATATGTTTACGACGACAGAACCCATCAAAACATAAAGGGCGCAATCGAACAATTGGAGAAAGAGGGCTGGCGCATCGTTGTATCAGTCTCACGTAGATCTGAAGACCACACTCAGCAAGCCCTGTCGACACTGAACAGCGAAAGCATCGCTGTTTGGGACAGGCGAAGCGAGAACCCTTACCTCGACTACATGGCAGCCGCTGACGCGTTCGTCATTGCAAAGGACTCGATCACGATGCCCTGCGAGGCCCTGGCGACGGGCAAGCCTGTCTTTACACTCGAGTTAACCCACGTCGCGGGTCCGCGGCTGGACAAGTTCGAGCGCTATCACCGGGACCTGCATGAAACTTTGCAGCTGACCCGGCCGTTTGAGGGAAAGATCGAACCCTACAGCTACGAACCGCTCGATGAAACGCGCCGCATCGCCTCGGTAATTCGTTCCAAGCTCGACCTTCAGTAAGACCCTAAGTGCGGCCAGACGATTATTCGCGCCAGTGTTCCGCCACCCAAGGCGTCGGACGGATGTAATGTCGCAAGTACTGTAGCGGTCCCTTGTTCTTCCTTTGCTTCGCATCGAAGACTCCCGCGATGTGTTTGAACACGGTCTTGCGGGGACCCTTAGTTCCGAATCGACCCTCTACCGCGTGCTGTGGATGCAGACCGCGCGGAAAAATCACGACACGTGCATCATGCGGCAGACGTGGCGCAAAGAAGTAATTGAGCGGAAATGGCCAGCGGCAGTCCTGGCGAAAATGGAGAACCCATTTCCGAGGAAAGAACTTTATCCCCCCAGGCGCCTTGCGGCTTACGAAGCGCTGTTCGTAACGGTACTCGTCGGCCACGCTCTGTGGATCGGACCGGAACTTGTCCTGCAGCGGCACGAGTTTCCCAACCGGAAAGCGGAAGAGGGAGGTTTGCCCGAGGCGCTCAAAGGGTGTCGTTTGGTTTCTCGCCAGTATTATGTCGTCCGCCTCCCCTATATCGAAGAAAACATCCAGCGACGACACGATCACGAGATCAAGATCGAGAAAAAGCACCGGGCCCTTCAGTCCTCCCAAGGTCGGCCCCCAGAGCCGCGCCTTGGGCCATATGCCTCTCGTGTTGGTCGGCATGCTCTCCACGTCGAGTGGCGGCAAGTCTTCGCAAAGTATCGCGGGGTTTAGGCCTGCGCGACTGTCGGTAAAACAGGTGAAGGTGAAAGGCGGCGTGATGTTGCGAGCAACCATCGCGTACAGCCGGTTAATAAAGGGGGCTCCATATTTTGTGCCCCAATTGATGCAGATGACTTGCTTCACGCCGCCACTTGCTGCCAAAACGCTTGTGGTCATTTGCTCCGTTCCCAGTTGCTGCACACTTCTTGCAGCCGTCCATCCTAAATCCGCTAGCAGGCGTGCCGACATGGGCACAAAGACTGAACAAGCGCGTGCATCGCAAGACCCTATTACTTGCAAGCCGCGCCTTCGCCAAGGCGGTGCGACAATTCAAAATTCGCCAGAAACGACGAGCAACTGCCGCGCGCCTGCCTCACTGTCTACAAGTGATTTCCCGCCGTCAACGCACGCGTTGCACCGAATGATACTGTTCAGTTTGTGGCTAGAAATGGACGCTGGAGTGTCCGATCTCAGCTCCGAGTTCACCGGAAAGCCGCCTTGCCGCTTCTGGAGCAGCGGCTGGCGACATGCTGTGGACCTGTTTAACGGCCGCTTTTGGGCATAGAGCTACCTGCCGTCGGCCGCATTGCGCCGATTTTGCTATCTTGCCTCGTCTGTTCTGGTCTGGCCACCATCATCAAGGGGTGCACGGTCAGATTTTTTGAGCACGCCCTTGACCTTGCCATCGTTGGAAGCTCCACATTCGGTCAAGTCAGATAAAAGGAGACTTTTCGATGTATCACCTCAACGTAGAAGACATGACCTGCGGCCACTGCGTCGCCACGATCGAGAAGGCCGTCAAAACCGTCGACCGGAACGCCAGGGTCGCCGTCGACCTGGAGGCGAAAACCGCCTCCATCGAATCCGGAGTCGCATCCGAGGCTTTCATCGCCGCGATCGAAGAGGCTGGGTACAGAGCCTCCTTCAAGAAATCCTGCTGCAGCCATGTCGGTTGACGCCGCGGTTTTGGCTGCGACAGCAAGGCACGCTCCGCCGCGGCGAGCGCGTGCCTTGGCAACCGCCTGACGATTGACAACTCCTGACTTGCAGTCCTCGAGGAATGAGAATGTTTCAGATCACATTGCAAAAGATGCTGATTCTGGCCCGTCTGGCGATCGTCGTGTCGCTGACGGCTTACTCATTGCCGGCTGCCTCTGCCTCCATGCATGGCGGCTGGTCAAACACCGAAATTGCGCAATCGGGCGATCACCACGATGAAACGAAGATTGGCGGGCATTCGCACGACGATCAGAAGTCGTCTCCGGACGATGCAAAGAAGCTTGTGAAGACCGAATGCTGCACCGGCTTCTGCGTCAGCATGGCGATCGTCGCGCAAGCGGGTTCCGACCGCAGACCGCGCGTGGCCTCCATCCGCGAGTTCGTCGATGACGCCCGGACCAAGGGCGAACTGCCGCTGCTGCACCGACCCCCGAATATCTGAATAGGACTGACCCGCTCTTCTCACGGGTCTAACGAGTGCTCGCGAGCCGGTTTGCTCTCGAACGCTGCCGCAATCTCCTATTCGGACAAATCCATGAAACATCTGTTTTTCGTGGCCGCCCTGCCGCTTCTTACGAGCGGATGCGCCGCCACATTGCCTCCCGATGTCATTGCGTCGGGCGACCTTGCCGCCTCCCTGGCTCAGGTCCGCCCTCCCAGATATACGAGCCCGGTTTCGGGATACACCCACCGCGTTCCGGTCGATCCCCAGCCGTGGCGCAACCGGAACAACGCGCAAACTCCGGAAGGAGACGCGTCATGATGAGAGCCACTGTCAAACGGGCTGCGGCCCTCGCCCTGCCACTTGTGCTCGGCGGCTGCGTGTCCGCGAGCGAATATGCAGCGAAGAACGCCGGGTTCTCCGCGGTCGAAGCCAAGACGGCCCAGGCCGTAGGAAAGCAGACGGTCTGGATACAGAACCAGCAGCACGCACGTGTCGTATCCGACCGCGTGAAGACGCTGATGGCTAAGAAAGCGATCGATGTCGAGACGGCGGTTCAGGTGGCACTCCTCAACAACAGGGGGCTGCAAGCCGCCTACGCCGACTTGGGGGATTCCGCTGCCGATGCCTGGCAATCGACGATGCTCGTCAATCCGACGGTCTCGGTCGGCCTGACCGGGATCGGCACGCCGGGCCTCGAAGCATTCAAGTCGGTCGAAGGCATGATCGCCAACAACATCCTGGCGCTCGCCACGCGAGAACGGGACATTGCAATCGCCGACACCCGTTTCAGGCAGGCACAGTTGAACGCGGCACTGCGCACCCTGCAGCTCGCCGCCGACACGCGGCGCGCCTGGATCAATGCGGTTGCCGCCTGGGAAACGGTGGCCCAGCTCAACCAGGCGCAGGCCGCAGCCGACGCAGCGTCCGAGCTTGCCCAGGAGCTTGGCAAGAGCGGCGCACTCACGAAAGAGGGGCAGGCCCGCGAGCATGTTTTCTCTGCCGAACTGGCGGGGCAAACGGCAAAGGCGAAGCTGGAGGCAAGGCTCGCCAAGGAAGAGCTGACGCGGCTGATGGGCCTCTGGGGTTCGGGTATCGACTATCAGGTTCCGAACCGCCTGCCGCCGTTGCCGAAGGGAATAATGAAGCGCGACCCGATCGAGGCGGAAGCATTGCAGCGCCGCGTCGATCTGCAGATGGCGAAGCTCGACCTCGAAGCGACCGCGAGATCCTACAAGCTGACGGAAGCGACCCGCTACGTCACGGACCTCGAACTCCTCACGGGATTCGAGACCGAGCGGGAACTCGAGGACGGCGACATCAGGAGCGAAACGACCGGACAGGCCGAACTCGAATTCGTCATTCCGATCTTCGACAGCGGCAGAGCCCGCATGCGCAAGGCGGAACTTGCCTATATGCGGGCGGCGAACCTCCTCGCGGAGAAGGCCGTCAACGTCCGCTCGGAAGCGCGCTCGGCCTATCAGGCCTACCGCGCCAACTACGACATTGCCCGGCACTACCGCAACAGCGTCGTGCCGCTGCGCACCAGGATCGAGGAGGAATCCCTCCTCACATACAACGCGATGATCACCAACACCTTCGAGCTGCTCGCCGACAGCCGCGAGAAGGTCAATGCGAACCTGCTTGCCGTCAACGCCAAGCGCGACTTCTGGCTGGCCGAAGCCAATCTCGCCCCCGCCGTCTACGGCGGCGGCGCGGGTGCCGCCGCCGTCGAAACCGAAGCCGCGGCAGCCGCCGAGAGCGGTGGTGGCGGCCACTGAGAAAGGAAAAGGCCATGTTCAACAGAAGACAACTACTCGGCGCGAGCGCCGCCCTGGTATCGACCGCCGCCTGGGCGAAGACGTCCAATATGGGGCTGCCGGAAGCCGCCGTGATGGAGACGGCGGAGACCCAGCCGCCGCTAAAGCCCACCTCCGGCCCCGACTACAACCCGGTAGTCACGCTCAACGGCTGGACCCTGCCCTACCGGATGAACAACGGCGTCAAGGAATTCCATCTGGTCGCCGAGCCGGTCGAGCGCGAGATGGCGGACGGGATGACCGCCTATCTCTGGGGCTATAACGGACAGTCGCCGGGTCCGACGATCGAAGCCGTCGAGGGCGATCGGGTCCGCATCTTCGTCACCAACAAGCTGCCGGAGCACACGACGATCCACTGGCACGGCATGATCCTGCCGTCCGGCATGGACGGGGTCGGCGGGCTGTCGCAGCCGCACATCCCGGTGGGCAAGACCTTCGTCTACGAGTTCGATCTCGTGAAGTCCGGCACCTTCATGTACCACCCGCATTCCGACGAAATGGTACAGATGGCGATGGGAATGATGGGCTTCTTCGTGATCCATCCCAAGGACCCGAAGTTCATGCCGGTCGACCGGGATTTCGTGTTCCTGCTCAACGCCTACGACATCGATCCCGGCTCCTACGTGCCGCGCGTCATGGAGATGACCGACTTCAACATGTGGTGCTGGAACAGCCGCATCTTCCCGGACATCAGCCCGCTCGTGGTCTCCAAGAACGACCGCGTGCGCATTCGGGTCGGCAACCTCACCATGACCAACCACCCGATCCACATGCACGGCTACGATTTCGAGGTCACGTGCACCGACGGCGGCTGGGTCCGCCCGGAGGCGCGGTGGCCGGAGGTCAGCATCGACATTCCGGTCGGGGCGATGCGGGCCTACGAATTCGACGCCAAATACGCGGGTGACTGGGCGATCCATTGCCATAAGTCGCACCACACGATGAACGCCATGGGACACGACATCCCGACCTTCATCGGCGTCGACAAATCCAAGGTCGCCGAGAAGATCAAGAAGATTCGCCCGGAATACATGCCGATGGGCACGAAAGGCATGGCCGACATGGGCGAGATGGAAATGGAAATCCCCGAGAACACCATCCCGATGATGACCGGCTGGGGTCCGCACGGCCCGATCGAGATGGGCGGCATGTTCTCGGTCGTCAAGGTGCGCGAGGGCATCTCGGCGGACGATTACTCCGATCCCGGCTGGTACGAAAACCCGCCCGGAACGCAGGCCTGGGAGTGGACGGGCGAGGTTCCCGACGCGCCGAAGGCCAAGGACGCCAAGACCCAGGTCACGCCGAAACACAAGAACCACGGCTGATCCCGCATGCCGATGTTCAACAAACCTAAGGACCACACAATGAAAGCTCAAATCTTCGGACTTCTCGTCGCCGCGCTCGCCACCCCGGCGCTCGCGGGCGGCAATCACGCAGGTGGCCACGGCGAGGCCATGGCCGTCGGCGAGCCAGGCAAGAAAGCCAACGCCTCCGAAACGATCCAGGTCACGATGAAGGAGACGGACGACGGCCAGATGATCTTCACGCCGTCGACCTTCAAGGTCCGCAAGGGCCAGACCATCCGCTTCGCGATCAAAAACGCCGGCGAGCTCGACCACGAGTTCGTGCTCGACCAGGAGGACAAGATCATGGAGCACAAGGCGGTGATGGAGAAATTCCCCGACATGGAACACGACGATCCGAACGCGATCCGTCTCGCCGCCGGAGAATCCGGCGAGATCATCTGGAAGTTCACGAACGACGGCACGTTCAAGATCGCCTGCCTCGTGCCCGGCCACTACGACGCAGGCATGCACGGCGACGTCACCGTTGCCGAGAAATGATCATCGAAAGGAGTCCAACATGAAAAGCCTCATCAAACTCACGCTTGCCACTGCGCTTGCCCTCGGAACAGCCTACGGCGCGCTAGCGCAGGAGTTCACAAAGGCAACCGTCAAGAAGGTCGACGCGAAGGCGAAGAAGGTCACACTGATCCACGAGGAGTTGAAGAGCCTCGAAATGCCGGCGATGACGATGGTCTTCCGCGTCCAGGACGACGCGATGCTGGATAAGCTGAAGGAGGGCGCGAACGTGGAGTTCGTCGCCGAGCGCGTAAACGGCAAGCTGACCGTGACGCAGGTCAAGTAAGTCACAGGACGCGGCCGGCGTTCGGCCGCTTCCCTCTTGTTCCTGGCCGAAACCTCGCCGTGGATGTCCGGTTCAGATCTTATGCAACAAGATCGACGCGTCTCGTCCTTGTCTCTCCATCCAGAGTTCTATTTGCAAAACTCGGGAAGACGCATCGCCGGATTTGTTTTTGGCAGCCTGACGAAAGAAACGACAGATAAACTTCTGCGCGCCTAGCACCGCCTGCGCTTGGTCCTGGCACCTGCATGCATTCTTAATATGCCTACCCCAGCTATGATTTTCCAAATTCCACCCAACACAAGATGGCTGTTAGGTTAGGCGAAAAGGAAATCGGCCTTCGAAAACTGCGCGGCGCTGAGGGTGCCAATAGGGTCGTCCACAAGGATGGAGAATACGCGACCGACGGAGTCGTTGCCCTTGATAAGCACGTCGCCGCCCGTGGTGTCATAAGCAAAGACAGTGCCGTTGGCACCGGAACTGGAATAGCGAGTCACCCCTAGGTTCTCGATAACTAGGATGTCGAAGCCGTCCTGGAAATCCATAACCGAATCCTGACCGCTGAGCGTGGGCGTTCCTTTAAAGACAAAGCGATCGGAATCAGCCCCGCCCCAAAGTATGTCGCTTCCCGCCTCACCCACGAGGGTGTCTTTCCCTGCGTCACCGCGCACGATATCGTTGCCATTGCCGCCATATATCAAGTCATTGCCGTTGCCGCCGTGGAGGATGTCGGCACCTGCTTCGCCCGACAGGATGTCATCGCCGTCATCCCCGTATGCCAGATCGTTGCCGGCGCCCACTGCGATCTTATCCTTGCCGACGCCACCATAGGCGACGTCGATGCCGCCCTCGGAGTCCAGCACGTCATTTCCATCGCCACCGTCAAGGAAGTTATCCCCATTGCCGCCGTCGACGATGTCGTCCCCTATACCGCCATAGACCTTGTCGTTGCCCGCCTGGCCTTTCAACGCATCATTGCCCTCTTCACCATAGATCGTATCATTGCCGGCGCCGCCACCGACCGCCTGCTGCGTGAGTTTCCCGGTTGCGGGATTTATTCGGTTATTGAAACCATCATTGCCCGAGCCGGCGTATATGACGTCGTCGCCATCGCCTGCGTCGATGTATTCTTCGCCCGCGCCACCATAGATCGTGTCGTGTCCTCGGCCGCCGAGTATCTGGTCATGACCGTCGCCGCCCTTCACAATATCGTTGCCGTTGCCACCATCAAAGGTGTCGTTGCCTAATCCGCCATCCAGGGTGTCGTCGCCTAAGCCGCCTTCAAGACGATCATTGCCATCGCCGCCTTCGGCATAATCGTTACCGAGACCAGCATTGATGAAGTCGTTGCCGGATCCACCGAAAATTCTGTCATTGCCGGCATCGCCATAGAGGTAATCGTCGCCCTCGTAGCCCCAGATGACGTCGTCAGCGAGAAAACCGCGGATCGTGTCGGCCAGATTGGTTCCCTTTAGAATCATAAAGAAGTCCTCTAGCCACTTGGCGGACAGCGGATAAATCGAAAGGGCGCCAACGGATCTGAGGGCCGAAATCGCCGGCCCGAAGATACTCTGCGTTGTACAAGAGAAAGTTACCAATACTACTTAATTTAGAAATACTCAATCACTTTCAACTCTGCTTTTCCGATCTCTCGAGCGATTAAAGAGCCCAGGATTGCTTTCTCGTATCTGTCGATTGGATGTTAAGGTACCGCGTTCGCACTTCGGGCAATCATGCTGAAACTCTAGTGGCCCCAAGGGTTTAGCGCTCCGGTTTATCTTGGCGCGGTACCGCTGATCGCCGAAGCTCTGCGAGCACGCCAGCTGCTCCTTCTGTTGCCCTTTCGGATGCGGGTAACGCGTATCGTCCAGCCGCGGTATTAATCGGAAAGCTCGTAGGTGGCCGGCGCGATCTGATCACCGATTTTCATAGGTCGGAATTCGACGTCATCGATCTTGCGACGATCGATGCGGACGCGACCTGGAGCGGAAACCAGAGCTTCAATTACATTGGCGGTAATGCCTGGTAAGCTCAACTTCCGCTCCGGGATCATATCGGGCGACGTCAATGGCGATGGCCAGGCTGATTTACAAAGCAAGGTGAACGGCGTCACGAGCCTTCGGGTAGGCGATTCCTGTGATTGCAGCCCCACTTAACTTCCTGAGCAGCTTCCAACAGAAGGTGGCTTAGGTGCCGCTTTCGTGAACCGCAGCGAGACCCGCGATCTCCGCCGGGATCGCGGGTCCTGGGGCAAATAGTCAGAAACGAAAAGCCTCTTCTCTCAGGACTCTGGTCATCGGCGATTTGCGTGGCATCGTCGATACACCTCGCGCAAGTCGCCTCGGCAACAGGATGCACGCCGAAGCACCAGATCACGCGGCTGCCCTAGGGGGTCGATGGACTTCGGCAGTTCGTCGACGGCAGTGATGCCGCCGGCGTCGAAAGCTTCCTCGAGGTCGTAAGACGCGGTAAGATCCGCGACCTAACGGAGATCACATCGCCGGTTAGTTGACGGATCGGATGCCTTTTGACTTGATTGCGCCCGCCTTCAGCCGCCTCACGACATCGCCTTCTTGAACCGAACGCCAACACCACCGCCATTCTCCGAAATAAACTCAATGCCAGCGTCTTCCAGTACGCGTTTGATGCTTTCCAGTGTGGCCGGCCGCAGCGGGTCGCCCCGCTCAAGACGGGTGACGGTCTGGGTTGAGACACTCGCTGCCTTCGCGAGATCGAGGACTCCCCACCCCAGGGCGACCCGCGCCAATTTACACTGAATTCCCTTCATATCACCATGCCATGGTGATTTTTGTTGCGCATGTTGAAGTTGCCTTGTATATCGGGGGGACAGTTAGCGGCTGTGCTCGGTGTTACGAGCACCGAACACAGCCTAACCACAACCAAGCTGTCAGGAGCTCGGATCATGGCTGATTCCGACAATAGCAGAACTTTGCCCGCGGTCACCCGGGGAGACTTCCATTCCTTTGTCGCTGCTTCTTTAACCTCAGATCCGGGGCCTTCCCGATTGTTGGACGCGCTGCCGGACGCGTGCGATGACGATCCGGCGTTGGACGTCTGGCGTGAGTGGTGCCTCGCACGGGAGCGGCTGGTCGAATCGTGCGTGAAACAACAGCGGCTCGAGACAAAGCTCTTTGCAACGGTCGGCTCGCGGCTCACCGCACCCGAAGCCTGGAAGGCTGCCGATAAGGAAGTCGGATATAGCGAGGCCGTGGCGGCGGAGGGACGTGCGGCGACCGCCGAGGGCATCGTGGCGGACACCTTGTGGAAGACGCCGGCACAGTCGCTCGCCGGCGCAACCGCCAAGCTCCATGCCATCGTCAGCAAATGGCAGCCATCCGTCACCAGCGACGAGTATCCGTGGCCACAACTGCGCGCCGTCATTGCCGACCTGCTGAAGATAGATGCAGAGATGTCGTTTCACCGAAGCGGGCTTCACCGGCCGGCGGTGCCCGAAACCCGCAGAGCATCTCGAGGGGGCTGAGGAGATGGCGCAAGACAGCGCGGAGACGATTGCCAGAGTTCTTCGGTGCCGGATTGTTCATTGGTTCGCATCGGTTTTGAAGAAATCCACCACTTCAAGATCGAGGGCGGTCGCAAGCTTCTCCAGCATCTCGATCGTGGGATTGTATTCTTCACGCTCCAGCATGCCGATGTAGGTGCGGTGAACATTCGCCCGCAGCCCCAGTTCCTCCTGGCTCAGCTGGCGGCCGTTCCTGGCAATTCTCAGATTTCGTGCAACGGTTTCTCGGACTTTCATAACCAGAGTGGTCCTGTCATGTAGTGTATTCATCTACAGAGTATACTCTACAAAAGTGAAATCCGGATCTTTGTGGCCGACGGCTGAACGCGGAATGGGGCGCGCCCCAGCGCGGCGATGCCGGCTGCGGCAAAAACTCGAAAAAGAGGGAACTTCAAAATGCAAATTCAAAGCAGGTTTCGTTCACATTGGCTTGCCGCATTGCTGCTCTCGCTCACCTTCTGGAGCGGTCTTCCAGGGCCGGTTCATGCGCAGGAGGAGCTTCGGATCGCAACGTCGTACAAGCTGATGACGCTCGATCCGCATTACGCAAATCTCAACGAAAACACCTCGCTGCTGTCCCATATCTACGAGCGTCTGGTCTACCAGGATGACCGTCTCGATCTGCAACCGGGTCTGGCCGTCTCCTGGCGCGCGGTATCGGACAGGCAGTGGGAGTTCAAGCTGCGCGAGAATGTCCGCTTCCATGACGGCTCGCCCTTGACGGCGGACGACGTCGTCTACACCATCGAGCGCATACGCGATTTCCTCAAATCCCCGAGCGGCGGCTTCCGGTCCTATCTGACCGGCATCGAATCGGTCTCGGCACCCGATCCTCTCACCGTCGTCATCGACACCAAGGGCAATATCCCCAACCTGCCGCTGTCGTTCTCGTCGATCTTTGTGATGAACCGGCCCGCTAAGGGGTTCGAGACGACCGAGGACCTCAACGCGGGTCACCCGCCCAACGGCACTGGACCCTACCGGTTCGAGAGCTGGAGTTCCGGCGAGAGCCTGAGACTTGCCCGGAACGACGACTACTGGGACGGCAAACCTGCCTGGTCCAAGGTTACCTTCCGGGTTATCGAGAACCCGGCAGCGCGCGTGGCGGCGCTCAGCACGGGAGAGGTCGATGTGGCCGACGCGATCCCGGCCCGCGACGTTGCATCCTTGAAGGAGCGCGGCGCCAGGGTCGCGAGCGTCGGTGCTGCACGTGTCAACTTCGTACAGTTCGACGTCGCGCGGGACACGCTTCCCGGAGTGACTGACAAGTCCGGCGAACCGATCGCCAATCCGTTCAAGAACCCGCTCGTGCGCCGCGCGCTTACGCTGGCGACTGACCGGGGCATTCTCGTCGATAAGATTCTTGCAGGTTATGGCACGGCCGCCGCTCAGGTCTTTCCGAATGGTCTGCCGGGCACCTCGGCGAAGTTGCTGCCTGAGGCTCCAAACTATGACGAAGCAAAGATGCTTCTCGCGAAGGCCGGTTTCCCTGATGGTTTCAACCTTGTTCTTGCCGGGCCGGCGAGCCGTTACCCTGGTGACGCCGAAAGCCTTCAGGCAGTCGCCCAAAGCTGGGCCCGCATCGGCGTCAATGCTCAACCAGCGGCCGCGCCTTTCTCGGTATTCAACACCAAGCGCGCGGCAGGGGATTACGGCGTCTGGTACGGCGGGACCTCCGGCGAGGCGGTCGACATCATTCTCCATACTCTGTTGGCATCCCCGGACCCAGAGCGCGGCACCGGTGCGTTGAACTTCGGGAAGTATCGCAACGAGGCCTTCGACGCGATGCTCGCAAGGGCGGAAAGCATTGCGGTAGGGCCGGAGCGGAATGCGGCACTCGCGCAGGCGACGGAACTCGTGATGGCCGACCAGCCGATCATACCGCTCTACCATTTCCATCACATCGTCGGTTACGGCTCGCGGATCGGCTCCTATGTCCTGCACCCCCGCGGCTGGACAACCGCGATGCAGACGCTTCCAGCGATGGAGTAAGCGGTCATGGGCATGATCTCGGTTGCATTGGGAAGGCTGGGCCAAGCCTTCCTGCTTCTCATCGCCATGTCGTTGATCGGCTTTATCGGCATCCACAGCGTCGGCAATCCGGTCTTCAACGTCGTCAACATCGAAACAGCTACGCCCGAGGATATTCACGCCGCAACAATCGCGCTCGGTCTTGATCAGCCGATCTGGCGCCAATACCTCGCATTCATCGGCAATGTCGTCAGCGGCAACTTCGGCACCTCCTACATCTATCATCTGCCCGCCTTCGAGTTGGTGATGAGCAAACTGCCGGCAACGCTTGAGCTCGCCTCCATCGCGATGCTGATCGCCGCACCGCTCGGGACGGGACTCGGTCTCCTGGCCGGCCGACGCAGCGGCACGCTGTTCGACAGAACCATGGTCAAGGCGAGCGTGTCGGCGCTGAGCATCCCTTCCTTCTGGCTGGCGATGATGCTGATCCTCGTCGGCGCTATCCTGACCGGCTGGTTCCCGTCCGGTGGTCGCGGCTTGACTGCGAGCTTCCTGGGTCAGGAATGGAGTTTTCTGACTGCAAATGGATTATGGCACCTTGTGCTTCCGGCCTTAGCGCTGGCGATACCGAACATCGCTCTGATTGCCCGTCTATCGCGATCGGGAACAATCGAAGTCGAGAACCTGGATTTCACAAGGTTTTGCCGCGCCAAGGGGCTTTCCTCGCGAAGGATCCTGTTCCGCCACACCCTTCCGAACATCAGCGTGCCGATCGTGACAATCATCGGCCTGCAATTTGGCGGCATGCTCGCTTTTGCCGTGGTCGTGGAAACGATCTTCTCGTGGCCGGGCGTCGGCAAGCTGTTGATCGACTCCATCCAGCTCCTCGACCGGCCCGTGGTGATGGCGACGCTGACCTTCATTGCCGTCGCCTTCGTCGCGCTGAATGCCCTCGTCGACTTGTTCTATGCCGTGCTCGACCCGCGCGTGCGCCTGTCTTCATGAAAGGTGACCCGTCATGAAAGCCCAAATCGTAAGCGCGCTTAAGAGGCGCCGACACGGACCGGTCCTGACCGCGTCCAAGCTGCTGCTGGCAAGCTACATCCTGGTTGCCATCGCTGCACCCCTAATCGCGCCGCAAAACCCCTATGACCCGCTGCAGATCTACGGCTGGGAGGCGTCCTCGCCACCCGGTACACGTGGCAGCGGCGGCTATCTCTACCTGCTTGGAACCGACGGTCTCGGCCGAGACATCGTCAGCACCATTCTCTACGGCCTGCGGATCAGCCTGGTGGTGTCGATCGTCAGTAGCGCGCTCGCGGCGCTGATCGGGCTGACCGCCGGCGTCAGTGCCGCATATTTCGGGAAATGGGTCGACATCGCGATTATGCGGCTGGTCGACCTTCAGCTCAGCCTGCCGACGATCCTGATTGCGCTCATCGCCATCGTCACGCTCGGGCCGGGCATAGACCGTATCATCCTGGCGTTGATCATCGCGCAATGGGCGACCTATGCCCGGATCGCCCGCGGCGTCGCACTCAGCGAAGCGAACAAGCCTTACATGGATGCGGCCCGCTTGATGCGGCTGCCAACGTCCCGGATCATCTTCCGCCACCTGCTTCCGAACAGCATCGCGCCCGCCGTCACCTTGATACCGATCGAGGTCGGCCATGCCGTCGCACTCGAGGCGACCCTCTCCTTTCTTGGGCTGGGCGTCCCGATCGACAAGCCCTCGCTCGGCTCAGCGGTCGCAAACGGGTTCCAGTACCTCCTGACCGGCCAATACTGGATCAGCCTGTTCCCGGGCCTCGCCCTCTTCGGCCTGATCGCCAGCATCAATCTCGTCGGCGAAGACGTTCGCCGCAGCCTCGACCCAAGGAACCATCCGCTATGACAGTGGAACACGTGACGACACCCCTGCTGCGGGTGCAGAACCTTGGCCTTCGCCATGTCTCGGGCTCGGCCACAACACCAATCCTGTCCGACGTGAGTTTCGAACTCGGGCGAGGCGAGATCCTCGGCATCATCGGCGAGTCCGGCGCCGGCAAATCGACCGTCGGCAATGCCATCCTCGGGCTGCTTTCGCCCGAGTTCCAGCAAACCTCCGGAACAATCGAGTTCGATGGCAAGGCGATCGACGGCATGACTGCCGACGAGCGCCAGACGCTTCGAGGACGGCGGATATCGGCGATCTTCCAGGACCACACCGCCTCGCTCGATCCGCTGATGAGCGTCGGCGCCCAAGTCGAAGAAACCTGCCTTACGCTCGACAGCTCGCTTTCCAAGCGCGAGGCGCGTGCTCGCGCGATTGATTTGCTTGCCCGTGTCGGCATTCCCGAACCGGAGCGGCGATACCGCAATTACCCGCACCAGTTCTCCGGCGGGCAGAGGCAACGCGTCGTCATCGCCATTGCGCTTGCCGGCTCTCCCGACATCATCATCGCCGACGAGCCGACGTCGGCGCTCGATGCGACGGTTCAGAAGCAGGTTCTGGAACTTCTAAAGATACTTGTCGACGAAACCGGTGTCTCGATCATCCTCGTCACCCACGACATGGGCGTGATCTCCGAAATCACCAACCGGGTTCTCGTCATGCGAAAGGGCCAGGTGGTCGAAGCGGACCGCACAGCCACCATTCTCGATCAGCCCCGCCACGACTATACGAAGAAGCTGCTTGCCGCCGTCCCAAGGCTTCGCATCCCGACACGCACTGTCAAGGCGGAAGATGATGGCGGCCAAGCAGGCTCTTCCGCCATAGACGGCGACCAGAACCCGCTTCTGGTCGCGGAAGGCCTTTCGAAACAGTTCGCGCCGCAGGGTTTTGCTTGGGGCATCGGCCGGGGCAAGCCGAGATTCGGCCTGCGCGACGTCGGCATCCGGCTGCCGCGCGGGTCGATCACCGGGATCGTCGGCGAGAGCGGCAGTGGAAAGACGACCTTCGGCCGCATCCTCGCGGGCCTCGATACGGCACCGACCGGCAGGATCACGATCGGGGAACACGCCTTCAACGTTTCGCGAAGTGGCCGCCGCAGCGGTCTTCTCGGCCGCGTCCAGATGATCTTCCAGGATCCATCCGTCTCCCTCAACCCCCGCATGACCATCGGCGAGACGCTCGATGAAAGCATCCGCTTCGGCGGGAGGACCGGCTCCAGCAAAGAGCCGGCGGACCTGGCCGCAATGATGGATCGGCTTGGTCTGCCGCGAAGCCTGCTCGCCCGCCATCCGCATCAGCTCTCCGGTGGCCAAAAGCAGCGTGTCTGTATCGCTCGCGCCCTGTTGGCACGGCCTGAGATCATCGTCGCGGACGAGCCGACGTCCGCGCTCGACGTCTCGGTTCAGGCCGAGATCGTCGGTCTCCTGAAGGACACGATCGCGGAGCGGGCGATGACAATGGTCTTCATCTCCCATGACCTCGCGATCGTTCAAGCGATGTGCAGCTCCGTCTTCATCTTCAAGGACGGCCGGATCGAGGATTTCGGGCCCACCGAGTTCATCTTCTCGCGATCCGACAATCCCTACACCCGCGCCCTCATCAACGCCCGACCCCAGCGGTTCACATGCTGAGCGGCGCGGCACGCCTCACCGACAGGATCCAGGCTGAGACAGCCAAATTTTCGAAACGCGCACGCATAGCCACAGAAGGTCACCTCAATGAATGACAGGTTCACATTGGCCGTAACCGGCCAATCGCTCATCAAGCACGATATCCGCGACATTCCTGCTCCTGCCTTCCGTGAGGTTCAGTCCCTCCTTCGCCAGGCGGATCTCTCATTTACCAACTTCGAGGGAACGATCCTCGGTACGCACGGGGGTTGGCCGCTCAAGGGATCGTTCTTCGGGTGCAGCGACCCGGCCGTTCTCGATGCACTTGGCGCCATCGGCTTTCAGGCACTGTCCCTTTCGAACAATCATGCCTTCGACCTCGGACCTTCAGGTGTGCTTTCGACGCTCGAGGAGGTGGAGAAACGAGGCTTTCTCCATGCCGGTCTCGGCCGCAACGCGCGAGAAGTCTCGCGTGCGCGCATCGCCACGATCAACCAACGGCGTATTGCCCTCGTTGCGATGGACGGTGGCCCCGGACCCGATTTCATGTACGCGGCGGACGCGGACGAAAATCGCCCCGAACGCCCCGGTGTGAACCGGCTTCGTCTTTCACAGGTGCTTGAGGTCGACGATGTCGCATTTGAGCAGATCCGGGCGGTTCGCGACAAGATCGGCTACACTGCCATCGACCTCGCCAATGACAGCCAGCCGGACGATCCGCCGCGCCTCGACCCGCAGGCTGATGTCGCTATCGCCCGCTCTGTCTTCAAACGGTCCAACCGGTACGGACGCGGTGTAAGGATAGATGAGGTCGACATGGCAAGAAACCTTGCCGCGATCGCCTCTGCAGCCAGGGACAGCGCACTGGTGATCGCCTATCTCCATCATCATCACTGGGCTTCCGACTGGTATCAGCTGCCCGAATGGGTGAGCGGTGTGGCCAAACGATGCATCGACGCAGGCGCCTCCATGTTTGTCAGTCACGGCGCGCCGGTGCTGCAACCGGTCGAAATCTATCGAGGCCGGCCAATCTTCTACAGCCTGGGCAATTTCATCTTCCATGTCCAATCGGAGAAGTCGACCTGGACCGCAGCGGAAGTCTGGGAAAGTGTCGTCGGGGTTTGCTCCTTTGCCAGCGACAACAGCCTCATCAACATCAGCTTCCATCCCGTCGTCATCGGCGGCGAGCATGGATTGGAGGACGGGGTGTTGGAACGTCGGCTGGTTCCACAGCTTGTAACCGGAGACAGCGCGGTCAGGATCCTTGGCCGGCTTCAGGAGCAATCGGCGCGACTGGGCGCGCATATAGAAATCTCCGGCAATGTCGGCAGGCTGCAAGCGCGATAGTGGACCGGCGGGTCGGGTCTGGCGCCGCCATTCTTGTGGGTTGTTCCGGCCACGGCCGAGGACCGGCGGCCACCTCCGTGTGGCGAGCACGGCAACCGTTGCAAACGAGGAAAATAATGAGAACGCGCGACGAGCTGGTCAGCCGGTTTTTCCGGTACGTGGCCATTGAGAGCCAGAGTAACGGTCACTCTGCGTCCCTGCCCTCCTCCCCCGGCCAGTTCGAGCTTGCCTCCTTGCTGGCCGAGGAGTTGCGGATGCTCGGGGTCGAGGACGTCGTGCTCGACGAGCAGGCGATTGTGACCGGCGTGAAGCGTGGCACCAGGCCCAACGCGCCAAAGATCGGGTTCATCGCGCATCTCGATACGGTCGATGTCGGTCTCTCTGCCATTATCCGGCCGCAAATCCTCCGGTTCGAAGGCACGGACCTTTGCCTCAACCCTCAGGAGGACATCTGGCTGCGCGTCGCCGAACACCCGGAACTCCTCGCCTGGTCGGGGGAAGACATCATCGTCAGCGACGGCACCAGCGTGCTCGGCGCGGACAACAAAGCGGCGATCGCGGTCATCATGACACTTCTCGCCCGGCTCGATGGGCAAGGCGCCCATGGCGACGTCTTCGTCGCCTTCGTGCCGGACGAGGAAATCGGTCTGCGCGGCGCCAAGGCGCTCGATCTGGCGCGCTTTGCATGTGACTTCGCCTACACGATCGATTGTTGCGAGCTCGGCGAAGTCGTGCTCGAGACCTTCAACGCCGCATCGGCTGAAATCGTCTTTACCGGCGTCAGCGCACACCCGATGGCCGCAAAGGGCACCCTCGTGAACCCCCTTTTGATGGCGCTGGACTTCGTCTCGCACTTTGATCGCAAGGATACACCTGAATGCACGCAGGATCGGCAAGGGTTCTTCTGGTTCAAAGAGCTTGTTGCCCATGACAGCAAGGCAACACTCAACGTGCTCATTCGCGACTTCGATGCGGCAGAATTCGAACGGCGCAAGCAGCAGCTCCTTGCCATAACGGCGCTGGTCAACGCGCACTATCCCTCCGGCCGCGTCGAGTGCCGGTTGACCGACACCTACCACAATATCGGCCGCCGCCTGCGCGACGACAGCCGCCCGGGAACGCTGTTGTTCCAGGCTTTCGACGCGCTCGGGATTGAACAAAAGCGCATTCCGATGCGCGGCGGCACAGATGGCGCCGTCCTCTCGGCCCGGGGAATACCGACGCCGAACTTCTTCACCGGCGCCTACAACTTCCATTCCCGATTTGAATTCCTGCCGGTCTCAGCTTTCGAGAAGTCGTTCGAGGTTGCAGGCATGCTTTGCAAACTGGCGGCGCAGGATGAGGCGTTGGCCGACCGCTAACAGAACGCGCCGCCCGTGACGGCTCGTTATGGAATTGCCCAGAAGCGCCACAGGATGCCAATCCATAATCCTTCTGTGGGACCCAGATGGACGCCTGCGCACCGGCGGTTGTGGCGGATTCTGCCGACGGTTCCGAGGGAGTGGAAGTGCGGCGCCCCGCGGCGAGCGGAGCGCCCTTGGGCTGGTCAGCGGGACCAGATGAGCTTGTGCTCGCCCTTGTCGCCTTGGACGAGA
>Ga0315915_1000264_pt1 | contig 48449 bp, 42 predicted proteins | sample MpolbnodulesMG_FD_207738 | JGI IMG/M metagenome (GOLD analysis project Ga0315915, IMG submission 207738) | Medicago polymorpha root nodule microbial communities from Los Angeles, California, United States - branched nodules | ecosystem: Host-associated > Plants > Roots > Nodule | place: USA... | reverse complement strand
AACGTGCAGAGAGACGTTGTGGTTCGTTTGAACCGGTCTCGCTCGCTCTGTGCACCCCCCTTGTGGGAAAGGGGTGTGTCGCAAGTAATGTTGCCAAACACGGTGTTTGGGCTTTGGATTGTATTGGGCCTAAGTAAATGAGCCAAAGGTCCTTTTGGCCGGTCCAGAACAGTAGCCCCCCAAGTCGTTGCTCCTGTCGAGGAGTGATGACTTAAGTGCGGGCATTTTTGGTTGTTCGTGGTTGGCCATGGAAAAGAAGTTCGCTTTTATGTGCTCTTGTTTGGCAGATGTGAAGGTGCCCCTGAATCAGGGGACCGTTTACATTGGCGGTTAAGAGTGTCGTGAAGATTGTGCGAGCAGGTGTGTGGACACGCCCGCTATCCTCCGAACCCCCTTTGTTCCCTGACCAAGCGAGTTCGCCATTGGAGTGGGCTATGTCCAGTACGTGAGTGCTCGGCTAACTTAGGTCGGAAAGAAAGATTCCCTCATCAGGAAGTTTGGTCGATTGTTATTCCGCAATTAATGCGCACGTCTCGAGGGAAAGATTGAGGAGACATGACCTTTGGTTCCTGAGTGACACGTGTAAAGGTTATTGCAGTACTTGAGTACCTATAGCCTGCAGAGTGTTCTTGGTTTGTGTTTCCAAGGTGTCATCAGTGTCGTTGATTTAATCCAAATTGGGGCCTCGCGACCTTTGGAAGGATTTTCGAAATGAGTATAAATAGTTCAAATGTTTGTTTGGAACCTTTACAGCATTTCATTTCTCAGAAACTTAAGAGAGTTTTCCAAGAGTTCCTTCAAAGGCGAAGCATTTCTGAGTCTTCAACTTCTCACTCCCAGTCCAGTTCATCCATCGTAACAGGTAATGCTTTGACGATTCTCCTTTCCCTTATTTCATACTTGGCTTCTTTAGTTTCCTGTTTAAGAAACCGTAGAAATACATGCTTTTTAGGGTATAAGTTACTCCGACTCGGTGGTTTCTACCGTTTGTTACGGTGGTTTCCGTCGTGTGCAAGGAGTTCCAGGATTTGCTGTCTGTTTTCCGTACTTTTTTTAGAAAAACATTGGCGACAGGCTTTAGTTTGACTTATAAGCTTCAGCCTTGTTCGCCTCGGAACGGATTCCCTGGTATGGCTGGAGTAGATTTGTAATTTATTTTATCCCCTGACTTTTAGCGGTAGTGTTTGATCCCTTCCTCGCCGTGGTCGACTTGATGGGTGAAGGAAGAGTGGATCTGAATGATGGATTCACTTTTTCCCTTGCTCTTTCAGGTTCCCCATGGCGAACGAGGAAGCTGTCGCGCCTATCTCTTCTTGGTTGGGGGAAGAGCCTTTAGAAACGGAGTCAGCTTTTGCTACTAACGAAGTGGGAGAGATTCCTTTTGGCTCTATTGACGAAAAAGAGGATTGGAAGTTAGTACTCCCAAGCACGTCGGATTGAGTGTGCTCTGAATATGAAAATCACACCTTTCCCATGTATGAAGTGGTTTTCAAAGACATGGGTTTCCGACTCCCTTTGTCGGATTTTCAACGGGAGATGCTCCGTTGCACCAAACTGTCGCCTTCTCAGATTCACCCCCAATTCTTAAGCCTTTATGAGGGCCTTTGAATTGGTGTGTGACTATCTTAGAATCCCTGCCTCCAAGAACGTCTTCTTTTCCCTTTTCACTGTACAACGAGGTGTGGATTGGGTTTCCTTCCGTCAGACCCAGAAGATGTTTGAGATTTTTGCCGGAAAAGTGCGAAGTTTCAAAGAGCGCTTCTTCTTAGTAAGACCGAAGAGCGAAGCGGCTTTGGATACCCTTTTGGAGGCGGCGAAGGATGGTGTACAGGAACGCCACCCTCTCTTCCATCTGTGCTGGTCTCAAGACCACTTTGGCTATGAGCCGAGAGATTTCAGTCGAACCCTTGCTAGTCTCACGGAGGAGGAGACAGATGTGCGCCAACGACTTTGGGTGTTTGTTCAGTCTCTCCCACAGACGGTCAAAACTGACAAACGGGGGAACCCATTGATGAATGCGGATGAGACACCAGTAACAGAGCCCTGCCTCATCAATACCCATGAGTTGTTGACGTTAGAAGACTTCGAGGATTGTCTTGGTAGTTTGTACCTTCTTTTCACCCTTAATTAGCTTGTTTTTGTGTGTTGTCTTTCAGATCTGATAAGTTTTCTTCCTTTCTATGTTTTGCAGGAAAAATGAAAGACTTAGGGGCCCTTGTGAATGAAGCGAGCAAGAAGGTGTCTGCCAAGAAGCGGCGCAAGAACGTCCAATCCCTGGAGCACCTCATAGCCGGATCTAGCCCCGGTTCCACCTCTAGTCTTGTGGTGGACTTGGAAGGTGATGGTCCTCTTGAAGAGCTGGTGCAGGAGCCTGTGAAGAGGAAGAAGGTGGGGACGCCTTCTAAGGAGCCAATTACGCCTATCCGGGCGGTTCCTGTTCGCTCTGAAAGGGGGGGACTTCTTTCAGCTCCCGAAAGTGTGGTCCGAACCGGATAAGTGCAGCCCTCATTCGACCATTTTCCTGGATGACCCTGAGCTGAGGATTATTCAAGACCTAGGTCCAGCTGGCCGGAGCAAGGCAATAACAGATGGAGTTATTGCTACTATGAAGGCTCTGGAAGTCGCCGCGGCCCTGAACAACGCTTCGCTGGAGAGTGAAATTTGGGCCAACACATTGGTGCAGGAGAGGGATGCTCTGGCTGCTAAGGTTGCTGCTCTTGAAAAGGAGGCAAGGAGCAAGAGGTCAGTCGCTGAGGAGCGTGATCGCCAATTTGCTGTTGTGGAAAAGTAATTGGCAGAGGCTCGGATTTCCCTTGAGCAAGCGGCCGACTCTACCCGGAAGCTGGCTAAGGAGAAGGTGTTCTTGGAGGAAGCTTTGAAGAAGGCAGACCTCCCTGGGGAGGATGAGGCGGAAGACACAGTCGCCTTGAGGCATGCTGACCTTGTGGACAAGATTGGTGAGCTGAAAGGAAGCTTGGTGGACGCCGTCAAGCTTGGTTTTGATCACGTAGTGGCTCATCTGAAGGTGGTGAACCCCTGCGTTGACTTCAACGTCGAGGGAATTCACCCTCTTAGTGATGTAAAAGATGGGGTGATCATTCCTCCTCCCGATCTTGAAGAAGATATTGGGCATGTTGATGAAGCCCAGACCGATGTGGCCTTATAATTAATCTCTTCTTTAGCAACCATGCTTGTAATGACATTGTGCACCCTTCGTGGTTTTAGCACCCTTGCAATATAATCTGCTTTGTTCTTTAATTATACTTGTTTGAAAATGTTTGTTTTATTTTCAAGTACAACGTTTCAAACTGAGTGCTCGTTGCGTGAGGCTTTTTATACTACTCGGAGTATTTGTTGAGAGTGAACTGTTTGACTTGTATGTTTCTACAAAGTGTAGCAATTCGTATGCCCTTAATATTTCGACAGTTTCTTGGTGCTCGCTTTTTGGAAAGCGAGGCTTCCTTTGAAGTGAAGTAAGTTTGCTGAGGTGGAATGGCCTACCCCCCGGCAGTCATTGTTTCGATGAAATGAATTAATGAGTGGAGAGTTTTGCATGTCCGCCTGCAACCTTGTTACTTTAACTCGTTGTTTTGAATCAAAGTTTTGCCTTTCTTTCCCCAGGTATTTGTTGCTCTGTTGGAACATTTGACCTTTTGCGTTGTTTTGCAAGGGAAAATCCGGGCATGAGAGTTCTAACTGTTAGGCGGAGTATTTGTTAAAAGCATTTCACATCCAAGAGATTGTTTATTTGAATGTGTCCAATGTTGTGTTTCGTATGGAGAACAGCGGATGAACGAAGAAATCAGTCTAAGTTCAACGCACTGAGGTGTGAATCACCCATCGCAAGCTGGGGTTCTACCTACCATGCCAAGCAATGATGTCGCAACTGTTAGCGTTATACTGAGGAGTAAGAGAATCTGTCGCGTAGATTTCTCTTATCCTTTAATTTTTTGGATTTGGAGTGGCACGACTTTCCTCTTCCGTTTAATTGCTCGTTGGAGAGCTTGAAGTTCGTTGTGTTAAACTGAGTATGTACATTAGAGTAGTTTGGCGTTGTTTGCCATCTAAGTGTAATACTTTTTGAGTTTTTCGGCATTCCAAGTTCTTGGGATTGTGCCTTTGTGGAGATCTTCGAGTCCGTAAGCCCATGTACCGGTTTTCATTCGGACTCTGTAGGGTCCCTCCCAGTTGGCTGTGAATTTCCCTTCTTCAGAGTCCTTCTGGTTTCGTTGGAGGACGAGATCACCTACTTCGAATTCTCTCCTTATAACCTTTTTGCTGTGGCGAGCGGCAATTTTTTGTTTTAGCGTTGTTTCTCACAAGGCACCTTCATTCATGACTTCGTCGACAAATTCGAGCTCTTCACGTAGATTTGCCGCGTTGGCCGAGAAGTCAGTGTCGGCATCGATTCGCCAAGTGAGTTCAGTTAACTCAATGGGTATGATCGCCTATGTCTCGTACGTGAGTCGAAAAGGTGACTCGTCAGTAGTGGAGTGGGGATTAGTTCTGTAGGCCAAAGGATCGTGTGCAACTTTTCAGCCCGTTTAGTTTTGGTTGCGTCCAGCCTTCTTCGTATTAATTCCTCGTTGAATGACCATGTTTGCTGCTTCGGTGAGGCCGTTAGCTTGAGGGTGTTCGACGGAGGTAAAACTTTGTTTGATTCCAATCTTCCTTAGGTAGTCCTAGAACCTTTGGTCTGTGAACTAAGTCTCATTGTCGGCTATCACTAGGGTCGGTACTCCGAATCTTGCTAGGATACTCCTTTTGAAGAAACGAAGTACGTTTTTGGCTGTGATCTTCGCCAATGGTTCGGCCTCAATCCACTTTGTTGAGTAGTCGATGGCAACTACCAGATATTTGAGTTGTCTGGTGGCTTTAGGGAATGGTCCCAAAAGGTCAATGCCCCACCATGCGAAGGGCCAAGGGGAAACCAGTGATGTTAATTCAACGGGGGGTGCGAGGTGCATGTCCCCGTGTCGCTGACATTTGTCACAAAGGTTTACGTAGTCTTGGGCATCTTTCAACATGGTGGGCCAATAGTATCCTGCCCGTAGGACCTTTTTCGCGAGAGCTTTAGCACCAATGTGTTGTCCGCAGATGCCGTCGTGGACGTCAGTGAGGACTTCTTAGGTCTCGTTAGGTCCCAAACACTTGATAAGTGGTGTGATGAAACCCCTTTTGTATAGGATTCCTTCCACTAAAGTGAATGAGCAAACCCTTCGTTTAAGCTTTGTCCTTTCATGCGGACCGAAGGGAGTTCCCCGTTCGCTATGTAACGGGAAATGGGTCCTCTCCAATCCTCAATCCCAATAATTGTGTTGATTTCGTGGAGCTGAGAATTTCACCTCCGAACGCTTGGTTTGTTGAGGACTTCTTGTATGATGGTTTTGTTTCCGCTTGCAGTCTGTGTGCTGGCGAGCTTCGAAAGAATATCTGCCCTAGTGTTCTGTTCACGGGGAACGTGAGTTACCTCGACAGTTTCAAATTCTTTCATTTTCTCTAGTACCAGCTGGACATACTGTTGGAGGTATCCTCTTTGACCTGGAATTCGCCTGTGACTTAGGAAGCCACCAACTGAGAGTCGGTAAAGATTTTTACTTTTTTGGCTCCCAGGTCCTGAGCAGTCCGTAGGCCAGCCAAGAAGGCTTCGTATTTTGCAGTGTTATTGGTTACGGGAAAAGATAAACCAAGAGAAATTTCAACAACGATACCTTTGTTGTTTTCTATGATTATTCCAGCTCTGCTTCCTTTAGAGTTGGATGATCCATCCACGAAGACAGTCCATTCTTATGTGTTATCTTCGATTGGGAAGGTCATCTCGACAAGGAAGTCTGCGAACACCTGCGCCTTCAGTGCCTTTCTGGATTCGTAGTGTATGTCGAACTCGGATAGTTCGAGTGACCATTTCATCATCCGTCCAACAACGTCAGGGCGACCCAAGATTTGTCTAATGGGTTGGTCTGTTCGGACTATTACCGTATGAGCTTTGAAATACTGCCTCAACCTTCGGGCCGTTGTGAGGAGGGCGAGAGCCACCTTTTCGATCATTTGGTACCTCGTCTCTGGCCCTAGCAACGCTTTGCTGGTGAAGTAGACTGGTTTCTGCCCCTCCGTTGTTTCTCTGATGAGGACGGCGAAACAGAAAGGTATAGGTACAGTACTTCACCTTGTTCGGGTCGTGAGAGGACCATATGTGTTGAGAGGATCTCTTTGAGATGCTTTAAGGCGTTCTTGCACTCGTCTGTCCAGTCGAACTTCGTCTCCTTTCATAAGAGTTTGAAGAAAGGGAGAGCGTGTTGAGCGGATTTAGCCACGAATCTTGAGAGGGCAGTCAACATACCGTTGAGTGTTTGGATGCATTTCTCGGGGTGGGGCAAGGGAAGCTCAGTAAATGCTCGGCATTTATCTGGGTTCGCCTCGATTCCTCTTTCAGTTAGGTAAAAACCAAGGAACTTGCCCGCTTGTACTCCAAAGGTACATTTTTCTGGGTTGAGCCGCATGTTGTACTTTCGGGTTTGTTCGAACACTCTCTTGAGATGGGTGGCATGATCAACCTCTTGTTGGGATTTTACAATCATGTCGTCCATGTAGACCTCAACGATGTCACTCAGAAGTGCCTTGTCATAGACCATGTTCATCATACATTGATAAGTAGCCCCTGCATTTCGCAAACCGAAGGGCATTACGTTGTAGTAATAGTTCCCTGATTTGGTCATGAAAGCTGTTTTCTTTTTATCTTCTTCAGCCATGGGTATCTGGTTGTACCCAGAATAGGCGTCCATGAAGGATAAAAGTTTGTAGCCGGAGGAATTATCTACGAGTTTATCAAAGTTAGGAAGATGATATGCGTCTTTAGGGCAGGCCCTATTAAGATCGGTATAGTCAACACACATACGCCATTTTCAATTAGATTTCTTGACAAGTACAACATTGGAGAGCCAGGTAGTGTATTTGGCCTCAAAAATAAAATTTGCCTCTAGGAGGTCTTTTACAGCTTTTTCTGCAGCCTCTGATTTTTCATGAGATTGCTTTCTACGTTACTGGGCTACAACACTTACACCGGGATCTACAGTCAGTTGGTGACAAGCGACGCTAGGGTCGATTCCGGACATGTCGGCCGCGCTCCAAGTGAATAGGTCTTCGTTCTCCTTGAGGCAGGCGATCAGCTGTGCTTTCACAAGTTCAGGAAGATCTTTGCCGATCTTGAAGTTTTTCAAGGGGTTGCTCCCGAAAGGGACCATCTCGAATTCACCATCAGGAATGGGTCTAAGAAACTTCGCGTTGAGTGTATCATTCTTCTCCCTTTTTTTTCCTTAAGATCTTCCTTGGTGAACCTAGGGTCAAGTTTGACCAAGTTTGCATCTAGAGTGCTTGCAACAGCTTTCTCTTTGTCCTCAGCAGGCTTGCTGGATTAGGAAACCGAGTTTTGGGCTTTGTTAGCCTGGAGGAAACATCTTGCAGCTTCGATGTCTCCGTTGAGAGAGGCGATGATGCCATCTTTTGCATGGTATTTCAACTTCAGATGAGCGGTTGAACATGCAGCGCCCAGTTGGGCGAGCCCGGTTCTCCCTATAATGCAATTGTAGAGAAAAGGGCAGTCAATCACCAGAAATGGGATCTTTATTATTTTCTTGGCCTCCTTTTCGCTGAAGGTGGCCAGCAGTTCCACGTAACCCCATGGCTGAGTAGATGAGCTGTTGAAGCCGTAGAGTTCATTTCCAACATATGGAGAAAGGTTTTTCTCCGTAAGTTGAAGAGTTTTGAACAGGCCGGTGTACATGATGTCGCACGAGGCCCCTATGTCAATCAGGTCTCGACGGACATCGGTGTTGGCCATTGATGCTTTCATGAGCAAAGGAATGGTTGAATTTAAGGCTCCACCGGGTAGTTCTGAGTCGTAGAACGCCAAAGGTGGTCTTCCTCCATGGTTGGAGGGGGCCAGCAAGTTGACGCTCATGAGCTCTTCAAATTTTCTCTTCATGCTTCCCAAGGAGATGTCTAGCGTTCCTCCCGTGATGACGTTGGCGGAGGGAAACTGTTCCCAGGTGCATGAGTAGGGGGTGATTTCCACGTTGTCAGGGAAATCACCAAGATGTTCCGCAGACATGGCAACTGTCTTGCCAGCTTCGGTGCCATTACCGATGAGTTCGACAGTTTTTCTCTCCGCCTCGGGGTTCTTGATGAATTGTTTGAGCCGTCCTCGTTGGATGAGGAGTTCAATAGCATCCTTCAGGTGGATGCAGTCATCAGTGGTGTGCCCGTGACACTTGTGGAATCAACAATATTTTGTTTTGTCGACTCCTTTCCTCTCCTGAGATGGGGCCTTTGGTGGCTTGACACCAGCTTCTGTTAGATCGGCCACTGCGATCTCGGCGAGGATTTTCTCCCTTGACATGGCCAAGGGTGTATACTCGGTGAAGTGACCGTTGGGTCTTTTGCCTTCACGAGTTACTTTTTCTTCCATCTTTTTCTCATGGAAGGGCATTTTGGAGGATTCGGCAGCAGGTTCCTCCTTCCTGGATTTGTTGAGGTTGTCCGCATACAGCTCTTCTTCATATGCTATGTAGATCTTCGCGATCGCTAGGAACTCATTGAGAGTCCTTGGGCGATCCAAACGGACAGCTTTCTTCACGTTTGTGCCTTCGCGCAGACCTTTGGCAATGAGGTACCATTTCATTGTCTCGTCAGCACCTCTTACCTAAACAGCTTCTTTGTTGAACCTCTCGATGTAATCCCGGAGAGGTTCGTTTTTTCCTTGAACAATGGCTTTAAGGGAAGCCACCGTTTTTTGTTGCGTCCTTGAAGCGGTGAAGTGGGTCGTGAACTCGTAGCAGATATCGCTTCATGAGTCAATGGAGTTTCTCCGTAGGTTCTTGAACCAGGTGATGGCTCCTCGTCGCAACGTGGTGACGAAGAGTTTGCATTTTACGGCGCCATGCACCGATCTGTATGTGAGAACTGCCTCAATGTTCTCGATGTGCTCGTCTGGATCGATTGTCCCGTCGTACGAGTCCATCTGGGGAGGCTTCTCTAACCCGCGGGGGATAGGAGCTTCTAGGATGCGCCGTGTGAATGGACTGTAAGCGTTACGGTCATTCCGGGCATCGCGAGTGTCCTCAGAGCTAGAGGTAGACCAAGAGCGTCTGTTACGTCTTGGCGGGGATCTCCTTAGAGGGGATCGTCTAGGTGGGGATATCCTCGGAGGGGATCGTTTGGGAGGAGACCGCCTTGGAGGAGTTCGTCTGGGTGATCTCCTTCTGACCGACCTCCTGGTGTAACCCGGAGATCTAACGCTTACTGAATGTCGTGGGGATCTGGAGTGTGACTTGCGAGGGCTCCTTCCTCTTCTGTTACGTACTAGGGAAGGAGTCTGTTTGGCTCGGACTAGGGGGCGTGCTTGCTCCAGATCTATCAGGCGTCGGTTCTGTTCCTCGATTAACGACGTCTATCGTTGAACTGTGCGGAGCAGGTTGCTGACGAGGGCACCAGTTGGCGTGGCATCTTCAGGTGTCTCTGTAGGTTGGGTAGGACATTGCAAAGGCCTTTCTTGGAGAGGAATTATTTGTATCGGTTCCTCTCTGGGTGTACCCCCAGGAGAAGGTGAAGATGTCATGCCATCCCGTTGAGGGATGCGAATCTCACTTCGTATCTGGGAGTTGGCACCGTTGGCAGCCATGGTAATTTTTCGGGAAGCTTTGGTTTTTAGGAGTATAAAAACGGGGAGAGCTTATATTTCCCACAAACGGCGCCACTGATCGTACCTGATCAAAAGGTGACTGCCGGTGCTTTGAATGCGGTGGTTTGAGTAGCGGAAGAATGCGTCAGAATGCTTTCTTGGAGCGGATGGGGGGTGTGTACTTGCAGACACTCTGACGCTCAAGTAAGTAGAGATCAGAGAGTGAGGGTTTAGAGGAAGAGTTTGATTCTACCTAGGGGACTGCTATGAGTCCCTTATTTATAGAGGTGGAGGGCTGCAGAGCCGTTGTAATGGCACACCTGGCTCTGACGGTTACGAAATCGTGGGAAGTGTAACCGCCAGAGAGTTTATTGCAGGAATGTGCAGAGAGACATTGTGGTTCGTTTGAACCGATCTCGCTCGCTCTGTGCACCCCCCTTGTGGGAAAGGGGTGTGTCGCAAGTAATGTTGCCAAACATGGTGTTTGAGCTTTGGATTGTATTAGGCCTAAGTAAATGGGACAAAGGTCCTTTTGGCCAGTCCAGAACATATGGTACTGAGAAAAAATATTTATCAGTACCAAAATATTTGTGGATAGCAGCTTTACCTAAATATTTATCATTACCAAAATATTCACCTTTACCCAACTTTTATCAATATCCAGTTGGGTTTGGTACTGAGAAATATTTTGGTTCAATTTTCCAAACATAATTGAAGTCTCCAATGTGCAGTTCAGGTGGTGGATCTAAAACATTCAAACGAATTTGAAGAAGAGATTTAGGATTCAACTCTAATCAGTAACCTAAGTTATGAAGAAAAAAAAATTTAAAATGGGGTCGCCTACCCCAAAGTAACACTACCCTCCGTGGTAATATTGGGTGGTGTAGACTTTGTAATCTTGTTCTTTCTTTATACTTTCTTTCCTTTCACTTCCTTTTATTTTCTTTTTCATATCCTAACACAGTGTTAGGCAATACTTTTCTCTAAGGTTAGGTACATTATTAGATAGGAAAGCTTTTATAGCTATGCTTTTTCTGGGACCAAATAAGTACTGCATATCAAACAGCCTTGCTTTTTTCTTCTGAGCTGAAAGGAAAGGAACATCTTTCATCTTACCTGACTTCAAACCTCTTATTTTCCTTTTTATTATTATTCATATTATTTTGATAGATTGAACAGTCTAGCATTGTTTGAGAATCGAGTCCCATTGTTTGAGAATCGAGAGTAATGGTAAAACTAACAAGGAGTAAAGGAGGATCATACACACTGCAGATTTTGGAAATTAGCTTATACAGAAAAATGGCTTGATTAATCTACTGCATGGTCCTTCTCATCATAACTTATCTTGAGGAGACAGGTTGCTACCGTACAGTCATCAATCAAAATTATGTTACATGTTACAACATTTGGCTGCTAGAAGCATCAAAGGCATATATATGACCCAAAAATGAAATTCTACTCCCAGTAACAACCATTTACCACATTTCTTGTGGTTTTCCACCATAACATGTGGAAAGTGATAAAAAAATGATTTGGATTGTATCATACTCATACATACAAAAGTTCCGGTTATCAAATCGGAGAGACTAAAACAGCGGTGTTTCCGACTGCAGGCTTGAGACTGGCTGTATGTTCTAATTGTTTCCATGCTTCATTCCGCTTCTCAGAATCTGAGTTTAGCATTGCTTCTTCCTCCTTAAACTGAGAACGACAAGTAAGGAACAGATTCTCATCCATTTCCTTGAACATCTTTCGAACATTATGAGTTAAGTTGAGCACTGCTGGATTCCAATGGCTGTGAAAATTCTTCTCTAGAGCTGGAAATATGATAGGTAGTATCACTTCACGGTTGTGAGCAATCAAATTGACAAGGTGGTCATTGTTCCATAAGTAAAGGGCTCTTTCAGATACCTGAAACAATCCATGTTGAATTTTCAAAAGGGTGTCTTTTAGCAATTACTAAAAAGCAAGTCAAAGGAACCCATTGATTCTCAAAGGAAAATAGAGAAAATTCGCAGCACTTTAGTCATTTATTCAGAAATAGCAATAAAATATATACTTGTAGAAAATATAGGGGGCTCCAAAGAAGCGATAAAGAGTAAATGCCTACGTTGGTCACTGAAATTGCAGAACTTTTATTAACCCAGTCCCTCACGTTATAAATATTCCAAAATGATCGCAGAAATTGCAAATTTGTATTCAAGTTTTTCCCTTTGTCTGGATCTGTTATCAAATACATACATTATCCACTTAATGTAAAATTCATCCCCTGTATTATCAACTTAGTATCATTATAGTTAGTACAAATATCAACGGATGGACAAATTTGATTAACACTTCACAATTTTGGAGATCATTTTGGAATATTGATAATATGGGGGGTTACGGTGATACAATCTTACAATTTCAGGGACCAAATTGAGTATTTAGCTTTACACAAACAGGAAATAACATATACTACTTTCACACTCTATCAGTGACCTCTGACTTCTATAAGAGGGTCTTGGCTACTTTGCTTCATAGTTCATACTATTATACCAGAAAATGACTGTAAAAGCAAATATAGAGCACCAAGTTGCAACTAGCCAACTATAGATTTAGAGCATGAATCCATTTTTCCTATAATAAAAATAACATTGGAATAATAGGACTGTCCAAATAATGAAGATTTTTTTATCAAATGGATTAATGCAAGATTACCTGAAAGTGTAAACTGCTCATGCAGCATCCAATTCGCCAAAACAATGGTACCATGACCTTTTGAAACTCAACCATGTTAATTGTTTCCAAAATTTCTTCAAGTTCACCAAGGAACATGACCTCTTTCTGACTATGAGTTATTGGCCAATATTTCAACAAACCCCTTATCACAATGCTTGCCAACTTAGGCTCCTTCTCTATAAACTGTGTAACACAGTAAGACAATTGTTGGAAGTAAACCCCCATAGATCTAGGCTTATGCAAAGGGATCAAAACTCTCCACAAGAAAATTTTGTGTTCTTCTTTCAATGGCAATGCAAATCCACTTATTATACTCCCAAAAATCTCCAACAACTCAGCGATCCCATTATGTTTCTCAGTCTCGAACACAAACCTATAAAACATATAGTTAATCGATTTCCGAATATAAGGTCTATGAACCATGAATTTTCCATAAACCCTATGCATAATTGTCTTCAAACAATCCCTTTCCCTAGGATCCTCCGAATTAAACAACTCCAACAATGTCGAAATAAACGAGTGATCAAAATACTTTTTAGCCACCTTAGCATCAAGACAAGAAGATGTTATAAATTTAAGCAACAATTCATAAACAAGTTGAAGATGAGGCCAAGCAGGATCAAAAGCTGGCTCATCATCATCATTCTCACCGCCACCAATTCGATTATGAGCCCTATAATTTGGCGGGAAAACGCGAAAGAGATTAATAGCACACATTCTACACATTGCAAGAATAGCTGGTTCACTAAACTTTGCAGACCCAAAAGAAGAAACAAAATCAACAAGTTCAACCAATGTTCTTCTCTTTACATCTTTCTCCACAACGTTCTTACCAGAATCGGTGAAATCAAACGCAACGCAACAAAGACTCAACTTGCTTACAAAAAGGTTCATTTTCTCCGAGCTAGGAACATCCTTAAACGGCACCAACGGTTCAATCAACGAAACAGTGCTTGTCGGGAAAACCGCAGTGGATGAATTCTTTTTCGCGGCGTTGGCTTTACCCCCATCATTGCCGCCATGTGAACGGTTGTTTTTACCGGTGACTCGAGACGAATCGTGCGAATTGACTCTGCACGACTCGTCCGAGTCAGGTTTTGATGATTTGCGAGGAAGTTTACTTAGAAATTGCTTCAACATGGTGACCCAGTAGGTGAAATCTACAAATTTTGAAGCTTTAGAGCGAACCCATTAAGGAAAAACAAACAATGTACCAGAAAACGTTGATTTGTTATAGAAGAACCGTGAAAGGGAACAATGTGGGAGGAACAGGGTTAAGAAACCCTAGATCTCGGTCATGGAAGAAAACCGTGAATTCTGAACAATGTGAGAGAAGCTGCATGAAATTGAGATGGAGAATTTATATGGGTCGAAGGAAATTCGAGATTTTGTATCATGCATTGTGAAAAATCAAATATTGAAGGTTATGGGTTATAGGCAAAAAGGGGAAGAATAATGATTGATTAAATTAACATAAGAAAATCAACATTTTCAGAATTTTTTTTTCTCGGGAATGAGAAAAGAGAAATGAAAATTGTAGGAAACAATGAAAAGAGGAATGTGATGATGCAGATTAAGGAAGTTTTATGGTTTGGGTATGATTTTGGGAAATGAAAAGAAATGAAACTATCTTGAGCTGTTATTTTCTGTCTTTTGTTGATGATTGAAATGAATGAATAATGATGCACTATACATGTGAAATAGAGAAAAAAGTACAATGAGGCAAATGGGTTGGTTTTTAACTTCTTTTTTCCTTAGTTTATGGACAAAAGATAATTAATAATCAAATCAAGTTGTAATAATGGAGAAAGAATTGGATCTTGCTTTTCGTAGATTCATTGATAGATAATAGATTAATTGAAAATTTAGAGCCAAAAATAATCTAAATTGAAAGAAGGGTGAGTGGATTTTGGACAGAACAAACAAACACGTGTAAGTGAGCATGTCAGCTGTAAAAATTTGGACAAAACAGTTGACCTCTGTAGGTTTACTGCGCCTGTAAATCGCGATATTATACAGATTTTTTGTTTGTGAAATTTTTTGGTTACGTTTTACTCCGGTAATTATTTTTATTTTTATTTTTAAGATCCGGTAATTATTGTTATATTTAAAATTTCATTTGATCTTAGTTTATATGCTTTTTGCAAAGAATCCTCTCCATCTGGTCACATTTATATAAAAAAACAATTGTTTAGGTTCATTAAATAATTAATGTATCTAATCACAATTATAATCTAGATGTATTAGTTATTCAACAAACAGGGCCGGACCTTGGGGAGTAATAGAAGTTCTATCGAACCAGACCTCTAAAAACTATGAGCCTCAAAAAAAATTATAATACCCACCCCCACTTAAATTTAAAAATTACATGTTGCTTTTTTTTCTTCAATACAAGTATGAGTTTTTTCTAGACTTTAGTTCCACTTTATGGACATAAATTTGATGCTATTAAACCATCATCAATTTGAATAATCAGTCAATTTGAAAACTATTTCATTGAAAGAATCACAACAATTATTTCTTTTTCGCATAAACAATTCGTTTTTCCCTTTCCTACGATGTATGAGTGACATTTCAAACAACACCATTAGGTAAATTTCACCTCTCTTTCACTTAATTTTATTTTGTTTTGTCTCATGTCTAAAAGTTCTTTTGATTCTGATTTTTTAATGAAGCTTAGCTACACAAAAAGAATTGAGTTTTGATTTTACTGGGGCCTATTTTAAAAATAGAATTGAGCCTTCTATTTCATAGGAACGGCCCTGTCAACGAAATTACTAAGTTATTTTTTTGTTTATAAATATGATCGGAAGGAGTGTATTTTTATATTGTGTCTTTTGTTTTTCATGGACTCTTTTGCATATTCTTTTATTGATTCTTTTATGTGACGAATTGAAGTCATGATGATCCGACATAACTTACACGTCCTTAAAAAATTGCAAATTCAATTATTCGGACGATAAATAACGGTTTGTAATTCCCGTTAACTTAACTCAGTTGGTAGAAATATTGCATATTATATTTAGAGGTCAGGGTTCGAACCTCGAACACCACGCTTCTCCGCATTTAAAATGTGTGAACTCTAGTCACTAGGCTACTTGACAAAAAAACAGTGGGTTTGTGTTCCTAAAGATTATAGTATCAATGTTATTAGGCTAAACATATTTATGTTCACTCATATTTAAATTTAGAATATTGTAAACTATTTATGAATTTTAAATAGTATTTGTCGTTTTATCCATAAAAAAATATAACATGTTTCTTGGAGTATGAGAAGTCACAGCTTTTAAAGTCTCGAGAACTCTACTTATTCATGCATTGAATTCAAAAATCTACATCTCCACTAAAATATCACAATTTTGTCTCACTTTTTTATTTATTTATCTTTTATACAATATGTATCCGTGGAATATCTTATAAGCAGAGGAGGATTGAAGGGGATCAAGCAAGGAGCTCCTGCAAATGCATACACACACACACACGGGAGGCACTTCAGTGACAATGAAGAAATGATGGTAGGTGACATTCACCAATCAGGGACTGCCACGTGACATCTTGTTATTAAAAAAATAAAAAAACAACAAAAGCCAATTTAAATAAAACAGAACTCACAAACACAGTTCTCCTCCTTCTTTCTCCCTTGCCTTGTCTACCCAAAATCCACTACCACCACCACCGGTTTTCTTCGCCGTCTACCGCAATAACCTTCAACCACCACCTTCCGCCGCACTATCGAACATCAATATGTCACAGGCCGCCGGAGATTCACATCCCTCCTTCTCAATCTCATATTCATGGAATTCTTGTCGTTGAATAAGATTTTTAGCTCGTTAAGATGATTTTTGGTGTGTCAAGGGTTGCAGGAGGGTTGGATCTGTTTGAAGGTTCATATTAAATTTGTTATGTGTATATGAAACTGGATCGATGGAATCTTTCTCAATGTGTGTATGAAATTAAGTTTTATCCATCAATGATATCATTTTTTTTTCAATTTATTTTTGTTTAGTATTCTCATTTCTACATTAATTCTAAATTATTTAGTAACTATAACTTTATGATCTCATGTTTGTATATGTGATGCACATGCTTTGCTGTTTAGTTTGTAAGAGCTTAAGAACACAACTCCAAATTCATTGTCCTAACTAGTTTGTTTTCCGATTTTTATATTGGTCATAAACATGGTTTTCAGTATCTTGTGATACATGTTGGTTGAGCAAAGAGGGAACATGTATCTAATGAATCACTCTACCTAAATTGTGAGTAGCGACCCACTTTTTTTTTTGTTGTCAAATTTGCATATCCAACCACCTTTGGCAGTCCGTGATTGGTGAAAGGGAGAAAGAAGGAGGAGAACTGTGTTTGTGTTTGTGAGTTCTGTTTGGTTATGTTTCATTTAAATTGGCTTTTGTTGTTTTTTATTTTTTTAATAACAAGATGCCACGTGGCAGTCCCTGATTGGTGAATGTCACCTACCATTATTTCTTCAATGTCACTGAAGTGCCTCCCTATGTATACACACTCATTATTACAGTCCACTGACATCTTTCACAGTCAATAACGAGAAATGATAAGTGAACACAATATTTGACACAAATACAACACCATGGACAGTTTAGCCATTTTAACCATAAAACAAGGGGTGGTTTTGTAAAATCCCTACATCCCATCTTCTTCTCTCATCTTTTCTGCCTTCTCTCAATTTCTCCTCACCACCACTGTCCTCTTCACCACCATTTTCCTCCTCCATCTTCCATCCTCCTCACCACCACTGTCCTCCTCCGTCATCGCCCTCACCACCGCGCCCTCCATCGTCAACCACGATCGATCTGTTCGATCTTCTCTCCGTCACACCGCCGTCGACGACATCCTCTTCTCCCTCACACCACCAGCGATTCGTTCAGATCACAACAACCATGACAGTGACAACCTTCTCGGCAACATCGCCTCCTTAATCTTCTGTGCAGATCGGCAAATAACAACGTCGGTGAGCGACTGATGACCGGATCTGAGACGACGGAAGACCACCGGAGTGAGACCGGAAGGTGACGGTTGTGGTGTTGTTGCAGTTGGAGCATGAATGACAGGAAAAAAAAAGGGTTATGTACAGAGGGAGATGGTGGTGCAAGGAAGAGAAGAAAATGAATTAAAATAAATAAAAGTATTAAGCAACATTGGAATACACATATGGTGTTGTATACGTGTCTTATTTTTTTGTGTATATTTATCATTTCTGAAAATGATATATACACACACGCACTATTGGTTCTATTTTCTTGTAAAAGAACTGTATTTTTTATGTTTTGTTCTTTCAAAAAAAATGTTCTTGTAAAAAAAACTATTGTGTGTTTAATTTTTATATATATCACTTATTTATAATCGAAAAGAAGTCTCACCTCATCTGTTTGATTTTTAGATTCATCCTTACGTGTAACCATTTTATAATAAATATGTCTCTAATTTTAAAATAGTCGAGCTTATAGGTCATGACTTACTAGTTTTTGCCATGTCACTTGCTCCGTTATTTATGACTAATAACTAAAGAGATCTCCTTAAAAAAAAAAAAACTAAAAAGATCATGTAAATGTATGTATGGTTTAACTAATAAATCGGAAGATCTATTTTTTTCTTAGGAATATAAATCGAAGATCTTAAAAATTGCTATCATAAAAAATGGAAAAAGATCTAAAAAAAATTGAATGATACCCCAAATCAAAGATAAAAAAAGTGCGGCCATTACGAAATGTATGGTGGTGCAAGGATTTTCATTCATGAGTTGAGTTTGAGAAACTCCATTCATTCATTCCTCTTTGCCTTTGCTCTTTCCTTCTCTCTTTGAGAGGAAGAGGTAAGGGCCCCACTTCCTCCTTTTTCTTTTTTTTTTTCAGTCAACGTTTTCCTCCCTTTAATTTAACAATCAAATAAAACATATATATCTCATCCTAATTACCTAATCAATATCTATCCTCTGGGTTCAGGTATAACCTTTTAATCTTAAAACAAAATTCAACGTTGAATTAACATTATATTTCATTGATAATTTACACAGAAAACAGTCGGTTGAGGCATAAACAAAGTTAATTAAGAAATTCCAATGATTCCTCTGAAGGAACATTGTTGATGGCAAACACTACTCACCATGTCATCATCGATATAGCAACAACTTCTGAAACAACCTCTCCTCCTCGTCATCAAATACATGATGTTGATGATGGTAGATTGCGTGTTTCACATCAAACTTCAAATTATTCATCATCACCACGACGGCGAGGAGGAGGACGTAGTAATAGGAGTCCATTGAATTCAGGGTTTTGGATTTCTTTTGAATTTATTTTTACATTATCTCAAATTATTGCTTCCGTTATTGTTCTTAATTCTTCAAGAGATGAGCATCCACGTACTCCATTGTTCGCTTGGATAATTGGTTATGCTTCCGGTTGCTTTGTTTCCCTTCCTTTGCTCCTTTGGCGATATTTTGTTAGAGACCAAAATTCATCTCAAACCAATTCAAGAACTGATGATCCTTCTGGGACACTTCTTTCTAATTCAACTACAGTTCATGGCGAAGATGATGTTCCTGTTGTTGCTGCTGCTTCATCCAGAAATAATCGAGCTTCGTCACGGTCGGTTAATGGAAGGTATAACGCTTATGTGTGAATTCAAATTATTTTCAAAAGTTATAAGTTGATTTGATAAGCTATCATGGAGTGCTTATGAAAATAAGACGAAAAGACTCTATGGATATGTCATAAGTTGTTTCCATTAGCTCTCTTAAACCGTCTTTTAAATTTTCTGTCAGTGGATAAACCTAAATAAGTCAATTCAAATGGACCAGCACTTGTTGTTTTCCTTTATCTTAAAATCACATACTCCCTATGTCCCAAATTATATGTCATTTTTGTCATTTCACATGTATTAAGAGATGTAATTAAGAACAAGGTCTACAATGTTGTTTTGCATCACATCTATGCATGTTATAAATTTAGAAGATGAGACATTTTGTATACTTTTGTAGTAAGGCAGGTCTCGAGCATATATATAATATAATCATAGCCCAAAAAGTTTAAAAGACTTGATAATCCATCTGTAATAATAATGAACGAAAAAGTTAAGATAGTCTTTTGAATTTCCCTATTTGCTTTTTTCTTTTGCCAATCTTGTATTCAATCACTAGTAGATGTGTTTATAAAAAGTTTATTAAGTCTCTAAGCTCTTTCTTACTTGCATTTAATTAGCAGACCGAAGCTACTCATGGAATACTTCAAAACCGCCTTAGATTTATTTTTTGCAATATGGTTTGTTATTGGAAATGTGTGGATTTTCACAGGACATGCATCCGCTAACGAAGCTCCTAATTTGTATCGGTATGTATAACCTTTCAACAACTCTTTACAGTTAATATTATTTCTTTTCAAATATATGCATTATTATATCTGCTTCCTTTTTGTTTTACAGGTTATGTATAGTGTTTCTTACTTTTAGCTGTATCAGTTATGCAATGCCCTTCATTCTATGTTTAACAATATGTTGCTGTCTTCCTTGTATAATATCCACTCTTGGGGTCACAGAGGATCTGGCACAAACCCGAGGCGCAACCTCTGAATCCATTAATGCTTTACCAACTCACAAATTCAAAACAATGAGAAGTAAAAGCAGGGATGAATCTGATAACACTCCAGTTGTTATTGAAGGTGGAATCGTGGCTGAAGGAACTGAAAAGGAACGCATGATCTCTGGAGAAGATGCTGTAAGTACAAACTATATTTATTTATTCATAATACACGAGTAAACATGGCATTTATGCTAGTTCTTTAGATACATTGGTAGGTAGAAACCTTTATTTGACGATTCATCTTAAGATATTTTTGTCATATATGTCTAATTTTCAGGCGGTAAACTTTCATTTGGTGTTAATGTTGTTGTTGTGATCAACTTTTGTTAATTCCACATAAAAAAAATCTATAATATCATTACTTAGTTTGCGCAGTCATATATGATAATTTGCGCATCAAGCCGTTTTTGTTGCTACAATAGCATCAAGCCAGTTTAACGGCGTCGTACTCCTAACTGTCAAGTTTTTACAAGTTAGTCTCTTAAAGGTCTTGCATCATTATTTGCATTTAAGGACTTCGATTATTTTTAACTCGTATGATGACTTTAGTTACTATTTAGATTTGATGAGTCTGTCTATTGGCAATGATTGTGGTATTGTTGTAATTTGCATGTTTGTGTTCAGGTTTGCTGCATATGCATAGCAAACTATGAAAATGACGATGAGTTAAGAGAATTGACATGTTCACATCTTTTCCACAAAGAGTGTGTGGACAAGTGGTTGAAGATAAATGCATTATGCCCCCTTTGCAAGAGTGAAATTGGCGAGAATGCAATAGGGCCAGTTATTGAGGAAAATGCCAACCAACAAAGGGGTGAAAGCAGGGTTGAGAATGCTCTTGCCAGTACCTCGTCATAATATAGTTGCATATAATACAAATTATGCACTTTGCAGTTCTACAACACCTTTCCTTCTTATCTGTCCACTCTTTTCCTTGGATCAATGTCTGAATCTTAATACATCTTTGAAATTACGGTGTGTTTAATGATATTACGACGACACGCCATATTTTGTTGAATCTTTAAAGTATCATTTATGTTAAAATTGCAATGGCACATCCTGTTTATGTCAAATCATCGTCATTCCAAATGTGCTGCACTTAGTTTAGTCTTTTTTTTTTATTTTTATTTTTATATGGGCCAATGATATATTGTGTTTATATCATTCATGCGCCTCTTTGTTTCTGAAGTTATAATCGAATAGAAGTTATGCTTATAGAGGCTTTGATTGGAGAGAAAATATTAATAATATAATAACAGAAACACAAAGAGATATATTAGTTCTTGTATATCTTTGAGGTTGTTTCTTCTTTTTTCTTTTGGTTATTGATTCTAATAACTAAGAAGTATTATACATGAAGAAAAGTTAGTTTTTAGTGATGCTAGCTAATTCGTAACACCCACAATTTTTGGACAATATAGAGGATAATGAAACTAACGAGTCTTCATTGTTCCACAAGCATGTTGTTGGCTTATGATTTATTAAACAGTTGTCAGTAAATTTTAGTGAAAATTCAACTTATAAAGTTCACTGATTTTAGGTAGATCTAGTCATTCTTTTTTATACATACCCTTTTATGTTTTTAATTTTGAAGCAACTTTATATATACTTTATTTAGTAAATTGTAAAGATATAACGAAATAAAAATATCCATTTAGAGAAAAGAAGCATTGTAACAAAAATAAATGACTTTTTTCTTTGTTTAGATAAAAATATAATTATTTAATTTCTTTTTTTTCCGACAAAAACAAACAATATTCATTCATTCAAATTGATGGAGTACATCGATACAATATAAAATGAATGAATTTTAATGCGTGAACAAACTCATAACATCCATGTTAATAACATAAAACGACAATGTGCGTATGTATACAAATATGATATTCAAATTTTCGAAATATCCATGCTTCAAAATCTGCAACGTTGATGAAGTCAAAATCATTTATTGAATTTGCGTTTGATTAAATCTAACATTTCAACCTTAATGGAATAAACACAATATTAAGACGAAAAATCAAAACACACATAGCACAAAGACAAGAAATTAAAGAAAACAACGGCCAAAGAATAATGCAAATATGTGAAAATCACTTATTAAACTAAAAGAGAAATGAAAAACAATTTAAAGGGGTGATTTCAGACCAAAATTAACCATAAATCACCTCTTTCGTTATACCAAGCAGAAAAGAGATCAATTCTAGTGTTTGTATCAAATAATTTTGTGTAGACCCTCACTTATAAAATCAATGAGGGGTACAAGATGACTTACAATGCCACTCAATACAATTATAAAATAAAAAAATGTTGGCAAAATTGTGTGTGTATTATATATGTGTGTATATATTATGAGTGGAATTACCCATATATCATGTTGGTTTTTAAGTTTTTATTTTGTCAACTAGCCTTTTTTTTTTTACCAACTAGTCATTTTATATTACATGTTGTTTGTACGTATATCATTTAAGTAACGTTCATGTTGCATTGCTGTCTATTACGTGACGGTGCAAGCCACATTTTTTTCCCAGGGTTATACAGCCATCACATCACATTAGAGATGAACGATTCACTGTTTTGGGTTCATAAATTCAAATCATTGTTTATGTGACGGTGCAAGACACATTTTTTTTCACAGTCATAAACCATCACATTACATTATAGATGAACGAATATTTTTTGTGGTGGCTGAGGTTCAAACCTCAGACCTTGCATATATTATGTATTGTCTATATCAACTGAGCTGCTCACAAGGACATAATATTGACGAATCTCATATATGTGATTTTCTCAATAAACTTCACAAGTTTCTTTGTTAACATAAGTTAAAAGAAGGCTTACAAGGAAAATATAAGGTAACATAAATAACCATTTAAAAATGAAATGACCAGTTTAAAAAGGGCCGAACTTTGAATGAAAGACGCCCTTTAATTTTCTTAATTACGTCCTTTAAATATTTAAATCAATATACATGAAAATCAAATAAATATTAATTTTTAGATATACCAAATGACAATAGACACCTCGAACTCATAAACACAAAATTGAAAAGTTGGAGTTCGAATCAAGATCATAACATTTGATTTAACAATTTTAATATTTTTACCAGTTAAAAGATTCTAAATACCGATCATCGTTATGTAAAGATAACACGCAAAATCTTTATGAAGTGAAAGTACGTCATGAATTTATTTTAGTGTGAAAGTACAACATGATTTGCTCATTTTGGCAAAAAAAAAAAAAAAAGATGATTTATTATTCATTGTGTCCAAAATACATGATTTGGTAAAACAAAAAAGTATCATAGAATTAGTTTTTTGTTTTTGTTTTTGAAAGAAGTATAACGGAATTAGTTGAATTTGTCAAAAAAATGATTTAGATGAATAATAGAGAATTAAATTAAATGATTTAGATGAATAATAAAGAATTATGGCTTTTGTAAAAAAAAAAAAAAGAATTATGGCTTAATTAATTGCACTTTTCCTCTGTCTTTTACTAATTGTGCGATTTTACACTCCATCATTTTGCTCCTTTTCTGGCAAGATGAACTTTTCTGTGTTTAATTGCACTTTTGCCCCCTATCTTTTTGCCAATTGTGCGATTTTGCATCTACCCGTTTGCTAATAAGTGCCAGAAAGTAGTAATTCAAATGAATATTTAAGGCACTTTTGTTACTTGTTTTGCAAGTTATTTAGGAAAAAGCTGAGAGATAAGTGATTATGGTCCTTTTACATTTTATCTATCTTACTTTACCTAATTGTACATGAATTGAACTCAAGACACTGAGCAACGAAGAAAAACAAAGAAAAAGTACAAAGGTTTACTCGCCATGGCGAGTGATTGGCGAAGAAAGGCGAGTCAGAGGCGAGCTTAGGCAGTGAGCACCATAGTTTACTCGTTACCAACTCGCAACAACGAGTGGAAGGCGAGCAAACTCGCAATGGCGAACAGAAAGGCGAGTCCATGGCGAGGAGGTCTAGAGAGCACGGCTTCAGAGCTCGCCAAGGCGAGCAATATACTCGCGAGGCGAGTTAGGGCGGCTAAATATCCTCAGAGGTGACATGTCACAAACCCATTGGTGAAGTAACCTCAACTCGCCATGGCGAATGAAGCTACTCGCGAGGTGAGTTAATGCAGATCAGAAAGTCTATAAAAGCTCACTTGCTCCATTCATTTGGATAATCTTAGAATCTCATATTTTATTCTTTAATAGCTTTAGAGAGAGAGATAAGGTTTGTTCTTCATAGAGTGAGAGTAATAGAAGGTGGATTTTTCCTCATTTGTTGAGAGATCACAAAGTTGTAATGAATCCTTCTCTTTCAATCCATTCTTGCAAAGCTTCCATGACAATGAGTAGCTAAATCTCCTTTGTTGGGATTAGAGGACTTGATCTTAGCCAAACATGTAATCTTTTGATCTTTAAATACATGATTCTAACATTTAATTTGATATTGAGATTATTCTTGCACTTTATTGTTTATGCTTGATTTAATTGTGATTGAAAAATACTCTTGAATCTAGGTTTAGAATAATCATCTATCCAAACATGAATTCTAGACATGAAATTAATGTTTAGATAATCACTTCTTATATCCAAACTTAAAGCTTTCTTATCATTTAATAGATTGAGAAATCGTCGATTAAATGATAAGACCGACTCTTGGATCATTTAATAGTTTGAGACATCGATGATTAAACGATACAATTGAAGTCACAATATTATTTGGACACGAATGATATTTTCGAGGGATACATGATAATATCAAAGAAAAACTAGAATCTGTATATGATCATTAAGTTATGTGTGACGCTTGATCAATGAACTCTAATCCTAACAAGTTTCACGCCTTATTAATCTCAACTTTTATTCTCGCAACTTAGTTAACTTAGTTACAAACAAGCAACTACTCTTTTAACTTAAAATGATATTTGGTGTCGAACGGTCCGTGATATCGCACTAGTCCCTGAGGAGATGACACATACAATACTTACTTTTGATCGTGTAAAAAAACTACACCAGTTGCCCCCTTCCCCTTCTTTCAATGATGATTTTGAAGTCGTTGTGAGATTAACTCAGTTGGTATGAACAATGCATAAAATATGCAAGGGTCTGAGGTTCGAACCCGACCACCATAAAAAAGATGATGATTTTGAACAAAACATAATTGACAAAAGACATGAGAAAATCGCTCAAAAAAAAGATGAGATGCACGCACAATTAACAAAGGATAGGGAGGAAAAGCGCAATTAAGCCAAGAATTAAATTAATTATTAAAAAAATTAAATTAATATACGTGTGTTAATCAGATTTGTTTAGCTTATTTTTTTCTATAAATAAAAAACAAAAACTGGTTATTGTTAGCAAAAAAAAAAAAAAAGTGTGTTGCAACGCTGCGTTTAGGGGGATAAAATCGATAGAAGAATCACGAACGCTGAAATTTGGTTATGTAATACTACTCTTGTTATTTCTCTCTTTCGATATCGTTATCGTCTTCTTCCTCCTCTTAGGGTTTTCAGTTCGCACTCTCTTTTCACTTTCAGCACCCCCCAATATTCTTCTCCCAAGGTAATGTTATCGATCCATCTCATTCCAATTCCGATTATCCTTTTCGTTTCATTGTAAAAACAATTAGAATACTAACACTTGTTAATTCCGCTGTTTAATTTGTCGAAAATTAGCACCTCTTATTCATTTTTGCTTTTATTCAATTAATTTATAATCAATGGTTGCTTTAATTTCATTCAATTCAATTGCTGCTTTAGGTTCTTCACTGTATAATTATTGTTAAGTGTAAGAATTTTGTTTTTTGAGATGATTTTTTGTTTTTATGTCGAATTAAAGACTATGTTTAAGTGGTTTTTCTGGTTCGATTCGAGCATTTGTTGAATGATTGGTTTGTATTGTCATGTGAATTATTTCAGGTGGGTTTTTGCTTGTAATTGTGTACTCTATGGTTGTTGATTAATTCTAATGGTTGGAATGTCGAATAATTTGGTTTCGGAGTCAGTAACAAGCAGTCAGATGGCTCAGTTGGAGCCTCTTATAAACAAGGCAGATGGCTCAATGGGTCTCTTAGGTCCCGTGTTTAATGATTCCATGTCACAGAATCAGGGAGCCTCGAATGGTGAACCCGTGTCTCAAGGCTTACCGCTTTCTAATCGGTTGAGTGGTCAAGAAGGTGGTGGTAATATGGGAATGCACCGGGTTATTATGCAGAACAAACAATCCATGCAAATGGGGGCAGCGCCGAATAATTTGGGGCCACATCAAGTGTCAGCAGCTCCTAAGCGAAAGGCAACAATGGAACTTCCTTCAGGTAGCTTTATAACACCTAGCAAGCGAGAGAAACCAATGCCACAGAGACCTTGGATGCCGCAAGGATCTAATTCATCAACCAAAATTTCTCCACGGATGCAATCCTCATCAAATCCTTCTAGGGCGAATCATTCGGCGGCAAGTGGTAAAAGAAAAACACAAGCGGATAACACCTCAGGAAAACCCGCGACTCCTCGGTCCTCAAATTCTAAAAATCAGAATGCACAGCTGAAAGAATCCTCCAAGGTTCAGACTGAATCATCTGAGAGTGTTAGGTCAAAGATGAGGGAGTCATTAGCTGCTGCTCTGGCGTTGGTATCCCAGCAAGATAAACCTCTGGTGTCAAACGACGACAAACCAAACAATGCTGCCAATAGCTCTCAGTGTGCTGGTTCAGCATCCGCATCCGCTGACACTGCTCCGGAGCAAAAGCAGGAAATTTGTCAGCCTGTTAACTCCTCTATAGCTGTGGCTGATTCCGTTGACCATGTGATGGGAGAAGAGCACTTGGATAGTACATCTACTGAAGGTTTTTCTGAAAAACCTAAGGATTATCAAGCGGGATTCACAAACGTGTCAAATAATGAAGATATGCTGAGTTCTGATAAGCAAGATTTTCAGTCTAACTACACTTTAACTACTGATGATGTTCCTTTCAGTGATAGTTTCTTTGTGAAAGATGAACTTTTGCAGGGAAATGGTCTTTCCTGGGTATTATCTGATATGGACCATATGGTGGTCATTGATGATCAAAGTGAAAGCCAAACTACGATAGAGAAGAAATTGGAACCTGAGGAAACAAGTGGAGTTTGTAGGGAGGTTGTCCCTTTACCTGAGCTTCTAGCATCAAGGATAGAAGCAGAGCTCTTCAAACTGTTTGGAGGTGTGAATAAGAAATACAAAGAGAAGGGAAGGTCTCTTTTGTTCAACCTGAAAGATCGCAATAATCCTGAACTCAGAGAAAGGGTTATGTTTGGTAAAATTCTTCCAGAACAACTATGTTCCATGACTGCAGAGGAACTTGCTTCAAAGGAGCTTTCTGAGTGGAGGATAGCCAAGGCTGAGGAGTTCGATAAAATCAAGGTTTTACCTGATTCAGATGTTGATATTAGACGTTTAGTCAGGAAAACGCATAAAGGTGAATTTCAAGTGGAAGTTGAATATGAAGACAATGTTCCAGTGGAAGAGGTGTCTGGTGGCAAAAATTCTGTTGTTCGAAGGCAACCGGTTAAGAAGGACGTGGAAGGCACTTCTCCTTCCAAACCTGATGTAGTCAAAAGCGTTGTAAACACTGACAACGAAAAGAGCAGCTTACAGACAGATAATCAATTTTCCATTACCATTTCTTCCAATGATGGGACTGATCCAATGGAAGGGCTTATGACAGATGATGATGCATTGAAGGACCCTAACTTTCTTCCACCAATTGTATCACTTGATGAATTCATGGAATCTCTTAATTCTGAGCCACCGTTTGAAAATTTACCTGTAGAGTCTGGAAAAGCACCTATATCGGAAGAGGATGTTTCTGGGGTTGGATCTAAATCAAAATCTTCTGATTTAACTCCAAGTGAGCAAGATGATGTCAGTGCTAGTAAGTCTGATAAGCTTCAAAGCACAGATGCTGAGGAAGAAAAAAAAGTTAATGCTGATGCAGGGTCCATCTTGTCTGATGCAAAACACAGTGAAAGCCGATCTGACACAAAGCCGTCTGATGGTCATACCAAGGAAATGTCACCTGATGGCAAAAAGTCAATTTCCAATGACGCTGAGTTGAGAGCTAGTCAGTTTCATGCAGAAGAGAGACATGGCAAGGATAAAGTGTCTAAAACTACAGTTCCCATCAAGGGTGAATGCCTCTGGGAGGGAATGCTCCAGCCAAACATCTCAACCACTGATTCAGTCATTAGCATCTTCAAAAGGTAGTCTACTCTACTACCAGTTTTTATTACATCATAATAAACCGTTCCTCTGCTCAAATCCGAATATTGTGACAAACTGACTAATTCTTTTCATCTAGCATGTTAAGCAAAATTCTTAAACTGTATACAAAAGAGGTGAAAGATCAATAATATCATGGAAGTTAGTATTCCAATCATATACAAGGGTAGTAATGACTTTGGATGTCATTTTGGAATTTGTAACTGTTATGCTTTTCTCATTCTTTTATGCTCATGGCTTTTTTCAGATTTTATTTGGTACTGACTTGTGATTTTGTTTAAGCCTGTTAACAATCTTGCATTAAATATGTGGCATCCTACATTTACTGCGGTCCCTTATGCTCTGTGGATCAAAATTTCATGTTCTAGCTGAACTCAATGGCTATTGTGCTGAAGCATAATTTAATGTCATGAAAAACAAGTTTGATGAGATTTATCTAGGGCATGGATTTTTTTTTTTTGAAAGCCATCTAGGGCATGGAATCTTTTTTAATTGGTCCTTTTTTGTAAGCCTTATTTATATTTATTTTCTTCATCTACTCCTACATGCCAATATGCCATCCAATGAACAAGTTAGTTGTTTCGTTTCGTGTTTTTTTTGGGTAAATAAAACTGCAAATTACATTTGCTTTTTGTGAATGCGGTTTCAGTCAGGCTGTTTAAATTTTTTCTAGTTTCTTGACATGGTTCTTAATTGACTATGGAACAACCCGCTCGTCTGTTTTTTAAGCTTCTTTTAAGCATCTAGTTTCAGTTATTTTTTAGAGCAATTTACTTCTAGAAAATTGTTGGTTCTTCCAACTTCTTTCGTAACTGTTGCTATAGTAACTAGGCATGTTTATTTCATAGTATATACGATTATTTGTGCTTTTCAATGCCTTCTGTGTCTATACAAACAATCCCAACTACTGTTCTGTGTTTATCTTGAAGAAGGTGGAAAATGTTTTTAAATTAGATTTATTGCTTGGAGAGGTCTATGTTGTGGGGTTGATGTGTTCCACACCAAAAACCACTTTAAATTTTTTCTTATTTCATAAAAAAAAACTATAGTTTTGATATGTACTGTTTGAAGTGGATTATTTCTATTATATTTTTTTTTTCCTTTTTCTGATCTGACATTTTATTCTTTGTGAAGTGGTGAGAAAACTTCTACCAAAGACTGGCCTGGATTTCTCGAGATCAAGGGAAGGGTTCGACTGGATGCATTTGAAAAATTTCTGCGAGAGCTTCCACAGTCAAGAAGTCGTGCCATCATGGTATCTCAAGTTTTCTTTTGTTGTGCTAGACTCGTGTATCATCTTCTGTTTTTCTCTCCAGCCATATATAAAACAATCATTAAAAATGAAAAAAGTTGTTGCAGCTTGATGCTAATTTTTTCTTTTCATCACATGTTTAAACGATATCATCGCGATATAGTGTGCTTTCCTCTTTTTATATTTTTTAATTGACGAGATGAAGAAGCCAGTTGAATGGTAGTTGTATAGTGTATATATTAACGGCACAGTTTTTAAGGCTGTCAGGATAAAACAATAGAAATATGATATGGGGGAGAAAGCAAATATAGGGATCTGTATAAATTGTAAAAACATTTGTCACTGTTAAATTGGATTACAGGATTGATTTTATTTTTGTTGGTAAATACATTATGTCTGGCAAATTTAGTAAAACAGTTTCTCGTTTTCATGTCATGTATGTGTCTTTACAAGCATGGAATCACAAAAATACATGCACATACACACATGTATGAAATGTTTTGACATCTAATAAAAAGTGGAGTGAAGAATTTAGTGACGAATTTTGAAGAGTTATATGAGAAAAATCCCCCCAATGAGACTCTTATATTAGGGGAGGGTATAAAACTGGCTCCCTAAGTTGGTGTGGATGAGTTGCATTGTATCATGAGGATGTTACAACTTAGAATGTAAACGAGTTTAGTTAAGTAGTTTGAATATATTGCCTGACTGAAGCCACTTGCTTTTTGATTTGAATATTTACCAATTACTAATAGAGAGCTGTGTATATGATGAAAACTTGCTGTACACTTAACTTTATTTTTGGGCTATGAATAGTTACCAAGTTTCTTTGTATGGCAGGTTTCACATTTTATTTCCAAAGGCATAACCCCCGAGGAGCAAGCAACACTCCGTGAGGTAACGACGACTATTATTAGATTGGTTATTTAACCCTATTTTTAGCTGCGGATTGTTCATTATAATTAGGTAATTTTAAATGCAGGTGGCTGACTCGTATATTTTGGACGAGAGAGTGGGATTTGCAGAACCTGTGCATGGAGTTGAACTTTACTTTTGCCCACCTCATAAGAAAACAGTTGAAATGCTCAGCAAGATACTTCCAAAGGAACAAATTGAAGCAGTTAATTCTATTGATAATGGTCTAATTGGTATTATTGTATGGAGAAAAACTAATATAACTACATCTATATCTCCCACCGCGCAATCACATCACAAACATAGCTCTAAAAGGCAAAACTTGAGTAGAAGACAAGATACTAATGTGAATGCCAATTCTACCCATAATGCAGTGCCCTCTATGGGGTTTAAGACCACCGTGAGTGAACCTCCGAGTGGTGATGATGATGACGTTCCTCCTGGATTCGGGCCACCGGTAGCCCGGGTTGAGGATGACCTCCCGGAGTATAATTTTTCCGGTAGTTCAAATCCATCATCACACTTGGTTCAAAAACCCATGGGACCAAGTATGGTCACATCTCACTCGGTTGTCCAAACCCCATCACGTCCTGCACAACAAATGAGAGAACTTGTACACAAATATGGGCAAAACAAAACAACTGTAACCTCGGTAAACTGGCAGGACAAATTTGGGGGGTCAATTCAACCCTGGAATGATGACGATGATGATATACCTGAATGGCAACCTCAAATCAACAACCAGAATCAGTTTCCTCCCCAACAAACAATGAATAATTTTCATCTTAGACCTCATGTTGTGAATCAATCATTTGCGGGTTTACCCCAGCAACCAGTTATGCCGACACAATATCTGCAACCCCCTATGAATGTGACACATGTACAGCAAAATTTTGGCCCTCAGTGGGTTCCTTCTATTCAGGGTAACAATACACAACCAAGTGCTGCACCACCTTATGGAACACCTACACAAGGAACTACTCCGTGGTCTCAACATGTTTCTAGAAGTAGAAGACTTTAGTTTCTTTCATTTCAGTTCCTTTTATTTTACCTTTTTTTTAGATCTTTTACTTGTAGCCATGTAAACTTATTAGTGTCAGGATGTTTTCTTTTTGCAACATCAATACCCTGTTGAGGCAGTAGACAGTGCAAATGACTTTTATTTTCTTCTACTGTTTTAGTTTGTGGTGAATAAATACGATGGACGATAGAATATTCCTTCAATTTTATTTTAAGAGAGTTTCTAATTTACACGTTGCTTTCGTTACGTTGTATGCTTTATATGTAATGCTAACTACTTTATTCTATGTAATATTCGTACTTGGGTCTTTAGGACATATACGTTTATCTATTCTACGAAAGGTTGGAGGCACGATAAACAGTTTTATGGAAAATTCGCTTTTAACTGTTATATGTGAAATTTATAACATATGTATATTAGTATATTACTGTTTACATATTACTGTTTTACCAGATAATACAACATTAAGAAGGGCCATGTTAGTGTTACACCAAAAACTATGTACGAAAAGTTACATGACAAATGAAAAAGAAGAAGAAAAAAAAGAAAGTATAATCCTAGATTAACCACCCAATGCTCGCTTTAGTGCAGCACGTTGTTCTGGTGTCAATTTTGTTGGGAACTTGACCTCAAATATGATCCTCAAATCACCCCTATGACCGGGTTCCTTTGTTATTGGCATTCCTTCATTGGCAACAACAAGCTCATAACCAGGACTCACAATGTTTTTCACTGGGACACTTAAACTACGTTTATAAAGTGTTTTGATATTTACTGAAGTTCCACCAATAGCTTCTGCTAGTGATATCTTTTGATTCACAATAAGGTCATTCCCATCTCTCTTGAACAATTCATGAGGCTTCTCATCAATCACAAATACAAGATCTGCTGGAAGTTGGTTTATTAGTTGATTCCCTTTATCTGGGAATGTTATCTTTGTTCCTTTCTTCCATCCTGGCTTTACTTCAATGCTTAATATCTCTGTTTCCTTAATTTCCCTTCTGCAATTTTTGTCATCATAAACAAAGACACCTTAGAACAATTGAACCATAAAACAAACAAACATCTTGTGACATTACTAATGCTCATGATTAAATTAATAGGCAGTAACTTTTGTCCTTATATCTCTAACCTGGACAATCAGTTTAACTAAGCTCAAACTCTTATTATATAAGCAATTATGTATAAACTATTTTATAACAACAGATTAAATAAAGTCAAACAATTTTCACATAAAGTTTTCTTAAGCTATTATCATGACTAGCTTATGAAAATAAGCTGAAAATAGGTTATGTGACATAATATATGTTGTTTTCATAAGCTCTTCAAAAGAGTCTCGCAAGTGTTTATGTTAATAGATAAACTCAAATAAACTAATTCAAGCATATTCTATAAACAACAAAAATAATAAACGAAAAGTACCCGTAGGAATCCACTACAGTCCTTGAGATCTTCATTTTCCTTGTAGAACCAGAATACAACTCCTCCAAACTACAAGGCAATTTAGTCTCAACAGGCGGAGGTTTCTTTGGCGTATTGGCTCTTTCGCTATGTGTTCTAGAATTAAAATCTCCACTGAATCCACCATTTCCTCCTCCACCATCAGATGGAAATCTCTTGGACCTCCCTGGTCCAGATGATCCAAAATTCAAAGGACTACTTCCAAAGAATTCTGCAAAGATATCCTCTGCACTTCTTGGATAAAATCCACTTGGCGACTCAGTTTCTGGCGATGGCCTTTCTTTTAACCCTTGTTCTCCAAGCTGATCATAAACATTCCTTCTTTGAGGATCACTCAATACCTAAAATTCATAAAAATTTCTCAAGATTGAGATTCATGTTGTTACTAAACAAGAGGTATATATGCAACTTCTTTGATACGGATCCACACAAAATAACCCTAACAAATTAACCATTTATCACCATTTCAATTCCAATTTCTACCATGACATAAAACTAAACCCTCCATGTATTGCAAAATCATAGCAACATTCATAATCAAGAAAATGCAACACATTAGGTGTTATTATAAATTATAATAAAATTCCCTAACAAAGGAAAATTGAAAAAAAGAAAAGATGGGAATGATTATGTTACCGCATAAGCCTCAGAGATCTGTTTGAAACGGGCTTCAGCTTCTTTTTTATTGTTAGGGTTCTTGTCAGGGTGCCATTTCATTGCCAATTTTCTATATGCTTTCTTCAAATCATCTTCTGTAGCATTTTTATCCACCTTCAAAATGTTGTAGTAATCTACACCCATTTTTTCTTTCTTTCTTTGAGAATCTGAATTAATATTGCAAATGTTACAATATAAGAATCTTGAGATTTAGATTCTTTTGTTGGATACAGAAATTGTAAAATCAACAATTCTTCATGCAAAGTTGATAACGTTGTGATCAACAAAGCAAACAAAAATTGTTTAATTAAACAATTCAGAAATATGAGAGATTTTTCATTGGAAAAGATTTGAATGTTACAGCGCCACGATTAGGTGTGCATGCATTATTATTATTATTATCTCGTTAACAGACCAACCAACAACGGTTTGGATCGTACAAAATCGTAATAAGCTAGAACGACGGTCGGAAAAATAATATTAATTTTATTAATCGTTCTTTAAATATTTATAGTATATAAAATTAACATGAAGCGCCCATGGCCTAATGGATAAGGCGCTTGACTTCTAATCAAGCGATTGTGGGTTCGAGTCCCACTGGGCGTGCAGTTTTTTTTTTGGTGTAATTTTGGTCTACTTTATCAAATTAAACACATTTTTTTTTATTAATATGGTAATTTATAAGTGAACTCATTTTTTATTTTCTTGAACCTCTCCTTGATGAAGTTACTTGTTTTTTCTAACGGTCAAATTTGAGAAATTCCATTGTCCGCCACTTATCGCAAAGTCAAGTTGATTTTCTTACTAAGAAATATGAATATCACTCTGCTTCTCTTGTAGTTGTAGGAGTTACTTTTGATTCTATTTTTACTTTGCTTAATTTGTTTTTCTTTGTTGATTTCACAAGTGTCTAAGGTTTGTTGTGTAGTTAATATTATAGTGATGAATTTCGTTAATATTGTCTGAAAGTTTAAGAATTTAGATTGATAAGATAAGATTCTACAATTTTATCAAATTAGCTTAGTTTAGTGGGAAAAAAATTCAGATTAATTTGGTTATTTACTCATTTCATCATCATATTAATCATCAATGAAAAAAAATGAAAGGCACTTCTTATTAACCAAATGTAAAAATATAGATGATTAGTCATCATTATTTGAAGGAGATTAGGTAATAGAATAAAATAAATTAAAATTTCAATTTCAATTTGAAGAATGATATTTGTACGATCTTTTTTGAGACATTTTCCCCTCTTCATTTAAACAAAAACAACATAGAAATTAGAAAATGAGAATAAGAACATAGCTTAAATATAAAAGAATATGAAAGAGAATTAAGTACTAATTATCATTTCTCTTTTGATTTTTACAAATAAGATATGACATGTATGTGTCAAATAAAATTAAGTACTAAATGGAATAACTTTTTTCAATGTGTTTTCATGGTGAACTCACACATTTTAAATGTTGAGTGTCTGAAATTGTAACCCAAAACCCTATATATATACTATGCATTGTCCATGTACAACTGAGATAAACTCGCGAGGAAATAGTTTTCTTTTAAAAAAGAGTTGAGGAAGTATAAATTAAATAAAAAAATAAAATAAAAGAAAAATAAGGTGATGAAAGTGAGATAATGTTATAGGTGGGGTGATGGAATTGGAAATTGCGAGCTGAGTTCTAACAATGGTTTTACACTCTCTATGGCTATGTCCTTCCAACAATCCTGCTCTTATTCTTCCCAGCAACAACCGTATCTTCAGGAGGGTTATCCTTAACCAAACCCAAACCAAATGCTCCTTCCAACAATCTGATGATGATAAAAGAGACTTTTCATCTTCTTCTTCTTCTTCTTCTTCTTCTTCTAGAAGGGATTTTGTGCTGTTAGGAGGCCTCACTTCACTATCTCTAACAACATGCTCTCCATTTTATGGTAAATTCCTCTTTTTCTTCATTTGCTGCTACCTACAATTGAGACTGACTTTGCTATTCTGTGTTCCAGTGGCTCTTGCTGGAGAAGAACAGGACCCCAAAATGGCTTCTTTTTTGGATCAAGTCAATGCCTATTCTTATCTTTACCCTCTTGAACTTCCCTCTAAAAAATTTGTCTTCAAATGGTATGTCATGCATTTTATTTTCGGTCTCTTTAACTTGAAAATTCATTTTATGTTATCACTTTGAATTGCAAAATTCTTGTATTGTTTACCTAGAAAAGCTATTAGACAACCTTATTAAAGCCTCTTTTCCCACTTTCATGTAGTGAGAAGAGAAGGCTTGTAGATTCTGTAGTAAGGAGAGTAGATTAGATGGAGGATAATCCGATCGATCACTAGAGAAAAAGAAACTGTTAAGAAAGATTTAAAGATTAATGAGTTGGTGGTTTATGATAGAAAATTATAGCATAATTTGATCAATGTAGCCGACCACACTTAATGGGATAAGACTTGATTGTTGTTGTTGTTTACCTGTTTTGTTTTCATAGGTTAGTACATGAAATAGTGAAAAGAATGTATCCTTTTCTCTTGACTTGAGAGATATTCCCAATAGGTTAGTACATGAAATAGTGAAAATAATGTATCTTTCTCTCTTGACTTGAGATATTCCCAAAAAAAAAAACTTTTGAAACTGGAAACAAATTGAAAACAAGGTGACAATTTTAAAATCAAAAGTTAAAACATAAAAATCAAAGAGACCCTTATTTCTTTATTTATAGTTGTTATGTATTGGCACACTATGTGAGTCCAATTGAGAAAAGAAGTTCATTAAACATGTTATTGATATTGTTGAATGGGTTATTATAAGTATGTCGACCATATAACTAGCCATTAGACATCTCCAAATTATTAGCAAGAGTAAATAATGCTTTGGCCATAGATGTGGGATCACTAGTGCCAATTAAACTATAATTAAACTGGTTGGTTTACAACCCCTCTTGTTGCTGTAATTTTTCATTGACTGTTGTAAGAAAAGAAACTAACTCTTTCCATATAATTAAAGGGTAGAATCTCGAAAGCCAGAACGATATTCATCGGCTGCACCACTTTCTCGTAAGTTTTATTGTCTTCCTTTGCAAGGCAAAAGTTTATCTTATCAATGAGTTTCAGAATTAAGACTGTGTTTTGTTGCAAACTTCATATCACTACATTTTAAGTTAATTCATATAAGCTCTTTTAAAAGATAGGAAGTTGTGAATTGATTTCTGAAAGATATGAAGTTGTCACTATACTGATTTTGTGCATAATGATGCTGTATGATTGCTTTGTAGTTTCCCTTTTCTGGATTAAAATTGCTCTGTGAATTCCTTACAGCTAATGCACGGCTGCGTATTGTGTCTGAACGTGTTGATCTCTTTGACAATCTCATCATTTCCGTCACGGTATTTCCTCAATCTCAAACTTGTTGCATCAAGTTTTATTTAACCATTCAATGCTTTATCATTTTCTTTTCTTTTTTCCCATTAAATTCAGATAGGCCCTCCAAGTGCAAACCTTATAAACTTGAAGGATAAGAGCAAATGGACTGCAAAAGATGTTGTAGATTCAGTTTTAGCTGACAAATCTTCACTGGTAACTTGTTACTCATGCTATTCTTATTGGAAACTAAGTTTTACTAATCTGAATCAATTCTAACCCCAAGCAATATCCGATAGCTACTGTTTCTTCAAGTATTGATTGAAATTCATATATTTAGTCGTCATCACCCATCACTCACTAGATATTATCTCTAATTTGGAAGCATAGGAGAACCAGATAAGCGATGTAAAATGATCACATAAATGCTGGATGACATGCAACTTTTTTTAAGATAGATGATAAGCCAACATGTTAAATCAATATTTTCTTCTTCTTTTAGTTTCAAACATTTTCACAGACCAGAGAGTTAAGAATGGTGCCGCATATGGTTAAAATATAGTTGATTTTTGCAGCATAGCTTAAACATTGAACTTAGAAGTTTTGATGTAATATTGGATACAAGAATGAAGGGAAATGTAACATCCTAAAACTATTTACATATTAGTCAAGCCTTTTTAGCTTTTGGATGTCAATGTTAAAATGTCTTATGTTGCGAAGAACAATATGAATTCTAATGGTTTATTTGAGCACTTGTATATATAAAGTAACATAGCCTTTAAAGTTGTATTCTTTAGGCAGGATTGGCATCCAACTGTTTACGTCACAAAGGTTTTTTACCTGTGATCTGTAGTGTAAATCCTTTAAATTTATTTCTGATATATACAATATTTTGCAGCGAGTTACCTCAGTTCAGCGCTCAGCCGAGAGTTCAGTTCTCGATGCACATTCTGATGAAGTAAGCTTCACGCATTATCATTACTTATTGGTTTCCAACACACAGACACGTGAGCATGTAGCATCATATATATGACTGTTTATGAAATGAATTCACTATAAAAAGATATCTTCAAATAAGAAAAATATCCCAAAACATGTTATTTGTTTGTTATGATAACAAAAATGTTTCAGATTGAAAATTGTTACAAATTTACATATTTTGGATAAAGTGTATGCATTGCTAAGCTTATATGTCTCCTCACAGATTGATGGCGAACCTTACTGGTATTATGAATACCTCATTCGTAAATCGCCTAATTCAATGGTAAGTATTTCCCCTTGGTGCATTTTCTTTTTTTAAGGAGGTTGTGGTGTATGTGATTTTTACTTTGGACTTGTGACTGATGGTTGTACAGTCTGAAGCATCAGGAATTTACCGACATTATGTTGCTTCAACAGCAGAAAGAGATGGTATACCCTCTCAAATTATTCCTACTTTAGTATTGCAAACGTGCATGTATAGATTACCTTGTGCATTCTAATATGAATTTATCCTCTGCATAATATTGCTTGAAAGCTCTTGTTGGAAATAATTTTTTTGGCTCTTCCCTTCGATCAGAGTCATACTTGTTCCAGAAATAAAAGGAAAGATCCAAAGGAAAAAAATAAGGCTAAAAACAATAATGTTTGTATTGCTATAGCTTTTTAGAAATGAACGTGAAGTATTAACTGTTACTGATTGTGCTTGATTTCAGGTTATTTGTACTCCATCAGCGCTTCGACCCTCAGTCCACAGTGGAAAAAAGTACTCTCTCTCTCTCTCCCTCTCTCTCTCTCTCATATGGTGTTTGCGTGTATGCTCATTTACATATTACATTCATATAAATGAGATTAGCATTAAAACATAGTTAACAAATATCCAGCACTTCCTCCGCCACTGATCTACTGTGTCTAGCTCATTAAGTTGACTTGACAATAGTTTGGTCCTCCATATAAATTCTTACTGAGAACATGTAACGGTTCTTTTTTTGAAAAGAATAAAGGAAAAAAGTATTCATCTATCAAGGGGATTGTAGAACCTGAAAAGTTGATAGCATATATATAGTGTGTCTTTTTAACTAATGTCTTCAAGTCTTCCTTTTCTACTGAAATTTTAGAATTTGTACCTAACATACTATTTCAAATCATCTTCCCATCAAAATATTGTTCAAAGGATCACCTTCATTTGAAAATTAACGAATTTATTATTCTTTTTTCTTTTTCTGAAACCTTAACATTCTAATAATTTTTTTTATGCAGATGGGGCCTTTACTTGAAAAGACTGTGAGTTCGTTTCGACTTGTCAGTCCTACAGAAAATTATGTTCCTCCATACAAAGATCCCTGGAGATTTTGGTGAAAAATCAAATTTTTTCCTTATTGTATTCATGTAGTAAGTAACCTTTGTGGAGTGAAATTCATGTAGCCATATTATGTTCTTTGAAGAGTGAAATTTTAAATGGCATCTCATATTCATTGAGTTATTTCGGTAAAATCCAAATCCCTACTGAAACGGTTGTCTCTTTAGGTAAAACCCCTTTTTGATAGAATGATGATGACAAAAATTAAATCTTAAATACCTAGTCATAGTGGTTCTAATCATGTCATCAACAACACTTTAAGAAATAGTAAAAAACTTGAAATTTAAATGGCTGTATATGAATGAGGAATTTTATACTTGTATTCCATCTCTGTCATTCTATCTAATCTTGCTATTTTTCTTTCTTCAATATACAAAATTAAGAGTGTCTTTAAATTCAGCAGCTATCCTATTAACAAGCTCAATCTGAGCAAAAGAATTATATGCATCTATTTACCTTTTACACAGACCCTTTCCTTTAAAGCAAATGTGCAAGTTTTATATACCTAAACCTAAGATAACGGCAACAAGCCCTATGTTGTAGGATAACATTAAAAAATATGCATAATAATGAAGAGGACCGTAGGCGTCGATGCAAGCAACTTGTGAGTTGATAGCTCAAGGACCATTGTGTTGCCATCTCTGACTCCTTCATTTGCCTAATGACTCTGGCCTGCAACAACAATTGTTTTACCAATGAGTAATATTAGTTAATTACTCAGCCAATTGACCATGTTTAAATTCCAAGATTATTGAGTAACCACCTGTTGGACATGGATCCTTTATGGTGACCGGAGGGTCTTGTGGAACTTCAGCCACTGATTTGGCTGTACCATGATGGTCAAAATCATTAAAAAAACAATTGAATAATGGAGATTTACACCGGACTTTCTTCAGTGAAAAATCCACGGAAGAGAATCCCAATCCCTCGCCGTTCCTTAAAAAAACATTTTTATCAAGAATTCCATCTATGTTTCTTTCCTCTCTATCATATATAACCATTATAATCAAAATAGAGATTATGTCATCTATTACTTTATTTAGGAAGAAATGTTGGAAGTATTATTTTCCCTCTGTTGATACAATGTCGATTGACTAGAGAAGTCGGTTGACATTAATACTGGATTAAGACCTATTTTTGGGAAGAAGCAAAACTTTTTATATATAGACTAGTTTTATTGTGAATACCTGAAGATGTTTTCCAAGCTGAACTTCAACCCCAGTTCCAAATGTTAAATTATTGTCAAAAAACTTGAAAGTATCTACCGTAGTACCAACGGATTTCAAACCAGGACGAGCTGACAATTGCCTTTTAAAATGGATTCTGCTAACTGACTCTAATTTTCTGACAGACTGCATAGGTAGAAAATATTAGGAAGACTACGCTGCCCGAAGATTGAATGCCAAGAGCATCGCCCTTTCATGGATTATGGCCTATGCTTGTTGCAACCTTGTTGTCACAATATAATCTCAATGGAAGTTCTACTGTTATCTTTACCTCATTTAGAACTCGTTAAATCCAAAGACCCTCACAAATTCTTTGGGCCATTGCTCTAAACCCAGCCTTGGCATTGCTTCTAGCAACCAATCCCTGCTTCTTACTTCTTCACGTTACCGAGTTTCCCCACACTTAGGTACAATAACCTGGAGTCGACTTTCCACTTGTAATAAATCCTAATCAACATCAGTAAACATAGCCACATTCTTATCACTGCCTTTTTTGGGTTTCAAATATCTCCAAGTTCTATAGACGGTGTCAATGTGATGTTCATAAGGGGCATGCAAAATTAACTAACAACACTAACAAAGAGTAATGTTAGGTTGTGTATATGTCAAGTAGATCAATTTCTCTCAACCAACTCTGATATCTTTCTGTGTTGACCCGTGTGTCCTCTTTTTTTCAGAGTTTTGCATATGGGTCCATGAAAGTATCATCAAGTCTACATCCACTCACACTTGTTTCTTGTAAGAGATCACACACACTTTTGTTGACACTATAATTTTTTTTTTTAATCTAGCTACTTCCATGTCAAGGAAGTACTTTAGGATTTGTTTGGAAGTCTAGAAGGGAACAGACGGCTTTGGAGGGTGGGAAATGGAGAAATCTTTCACAGTTTTTTTTAGAGAATGATAAACCAATACTTATGAATTATGATTCATATATTTTTAATATTAAGAATATCACATTCACATAGTATGTTACACCTAGAACCTACGTATGACATCAAACACTCACACACAACAAACTTAACAAACCGTATTGCTCTGTGACTGTGTTATGCATGATGATGAAATTGCGTCCTTACGACAAACGTCTCCTCGCAAAACAAGCACTTGTAGCAGTCATCAAAGACATTCAATTCGAAACACTCATCTCTTCTTCTTCTTCTTCTTCTTCTCCTTCCAATCTCATTTGGACTCCCGACGCCGTCGTCGAACTCCTCCGCTCCATCTCCCGTTACTCCTTCCAATCCATTGGCTGTCAAAATAACCTCTTCCGCCACCGTTCTTTACCCCTTTCCAACTTCAAACACCCCAACACTAACCCATACTTAACCAACCTCGCTCTCCGTAAATCCCATGAATTCCTTCATTGGATCCATTCCCACTTCAACTTCCTCCACACTCAATCCACCGCCCGCGAGTTGGCCATCCTCATTGCCAAATCTCACAACACTAACGCCCTCTGGACTTTCCTCAAACATGTTAGTGTCTGTCTTCACGCTAGTAATAATACTAATACTCTTGTTACTACCGCGACCGTTACCTGTTTGATAAAACTCCTAGGTGAACAAGGTTTAGCGAAAGAATCTTTACTTACTTTTTACCGAATGAGACAATTCGGTTGCAAACCTGACGTACAAGCTTATAACGCTTTGATTAATGCTATGTGTAGTGTTGGGAATTTCACCAAAGCAAGACACTTGCTTCAACAGATGGAGCTTCCTGGGTTTCATTCTCCTCCTGATGTTTTCACTTACACTATTTTGATAACTTCGTACTGTAGGTACGGTGTGAAGATTAGTGGATGTAGGAAGGCCGTGCGAAGGAGATTATATGAAGCAAATCGTCTCTTTCGTATTATGGTTTTTAAAGGTATTGCGCCCGATGTTGTTGCTTATAATGCGTTGATTGATGGCTGTTGTAAGACGTACCGAGTTGGAAGAGCTTTGGAGTTGTTTGATGATATGAAGAAAAGTGGTTGTGTTCCGAACCGTGTTACTTATGATTCTTTTATAAGATACTATAGTGTTGTGAATGAGATTGATAAGGCTGTTGAGTTTTTGAGGGAGATGCAGAGGTCGAATTATGATGGTGGGAATGGGATAGTGTGTAGTTGTAGTTCTTATACGCCCATTATTCATGCACTTTGTGAGGTTGGGAGAGTTGTTGATGCTTGGAGTTTTCTTGTTGAGTTGGTTGATAATGGCTCGGTGCCTCGAGAGTATACTTATAAGTTGGTTTGTGATGGACTTCGTTTGAAAGGAGAAGATGAGTTGCTGAGTGGTGAAGTGCACCAGAGGATAAAATGTGGCATATTGGAAAGGTACAAGCGAACCATGAAAGTTAAACCGGTTATGACTCGCAAAGGGTATCCTGAGTTGGAAGTACCTGTTTGACCAAAAGGAGTTAAACACGAGGCAGAGAAGATGGATGAATTTCATAAATGATTATGATTGCACTACATTATCATCTGGTAAAGGAAAATGTAGTTGCAAATGCTTCGAGTAGAAAGACTCTACATATGGAAATTGGAAACAATGTCGGCTGAGGAGCAGGAACCCCGGATTCAAGCCTTAGCTACTGGACTGCAAAAGCTGTTGCTGATTCAGTTTTAGCTGACAAATCTTCACTGGTAACTTGTCGCACCTTTCTAATGTATTTTGGGCTCATGCTATTCTTATTGGAAAAGAAGTTATACTTATTGGAGTCAATTCTAACCCCAAGCAATAGCTACTGTTTCTCCAATTATTTTTTGAAATTCAGATATTTAGTCATCACCCATCAATCACTAGTGATTATCTCTATTTAGAAACTAATGAAATGGTCACAAATACTAGATGAGAACATAGTTAAGAAAGGGAATTGAAAATATCTAGCACTTCCTCCACACAATGATCAAGTTTGTCTAGCTCATTAACTTGACAATAGTTTGGTCATCCAGATAAATACTGGCTGAGAACATGTCACAATTGTTACTTTTCGAAAAAGAATAAAAGAAGAGAATTATTCAACTATCGAGGGCATTGTAGAACATGAAAAATTAACAGCAAAAATGTTTTTTTTTTTTTTTAAACCAGTGTGATATGTCCTTTTGATGAGGTATCAAAAGTAGATGGTTTATTTTTTCCAACATTTACTATTGATCGAATGACTTTGGTACATCAGCAAAAGTTCACCCCCAATGCTCAATTACTACTAGGATAATATGGAAAGATGAAATTTTCAATGCTTGCAGTCATTTTCTGGTAGTAATTGAGCAGTAGACTAGACTGCATTTCTAAATTGTTTTTTTTTTTATTATTTACACTTGGAGTCTTTTGCTATGATTAATGTGAGATTTTGACTCTTCAATATTATTTTTCATTTTTTTTAAATTTTGACTCATTTCAATAAGTTTTTTCATCAGTATATTGTTATCTAAAATCTCCAAGTTTTTATTTTCTACTGAAATTTTACAAATTGTAAACATCAGACTATTTCAAATCATCTTCAGATAAAAATATCATTCAAATGATCACACTTCATTTGAAATTAACGAATTTATTATTTATTTTTTTTCTATTATTTTTTCTGAAACCTTAACATTCTAATTTTTTTTTTATGCAGATGGGGCCTTTATTTGAAAAGACAGTTAGTGAGTTCTCACCTTGTTAGTCGAAGAGAAAACTATGTTCCTCCTTACAAAGATCCCTGGAATTTTTGGTGAAAACTCAAATTTTGTTCTTAATGTATTCATGTAGTAAGTAACCTTTGTGGAGTGAAATTCATGTAACCATATTATGTTTTTTGAAGAGTAAAATTTGAAATGGCATCCCTTATTCATTGAGTTATTTCAGTAATTTCCAGATCCCTACTCAAATGATTATCTCTAACTTGTCTCTGTAGATAGAATCCCTCTTTTTACATAGTCATAGTTGCTCTAATCATGTCACCAATAAATAAAAGCTTGAACTTGAACTGAAGGTATACAAATGAGAAATTTATACCTGTAGTCGATCTATCATTCTGTCTAATATTGCTATACTTTCTTTCAACTTTCTTTCATCAATATAAAAAAGTAAGAACGTCTTTGAATTCAGCAGCTATCCTATTAACAAGCTCAATCTGAGCAGAAGAATTATATGCATCTATTTACTTTTTACACCCACCTTTTCTTTTAAAGTAAAGGTGCAAGTTTTACATACCTAAACCTAAGGTAACAGCAACAAGCCCTATGTTGTAGCATAATATTCAAAAAATATGCATAGTAATGGAGAGGACTGTAGGCGTAGATGCAATCGACTTGTGAGTTGATAGCTCAAGGACCATTGTGTTGCCATCTCTGACTCCTTCATTTGCCTAATGACTCTGGCCTGCAACAAAACAATTGATTTACCAATGAGTAACAGTAACAGTAGATATTATTTACTCAGCCAATTGACCATCTTTAATTTCCAATAAGTGGCTTATTGAGTAACCACCTGTGTTCCTTAAGAGAATTTTTTTATCAGGAATTCCTTTTATGTTGCTTTCCCCTCCATTATTTAACCATTATGATCAAAATATAGTTTTTCATATCTATTACTTTATTTATGAAGAAATATTACTAATTTACTATTGTTATTGTCCCTGATGATACAATGTTGATTGACAAGAGAAGTCGGTTGACATCACCAACACTTCATATTGAAGATGTGTCCGGTGTCCGACACCAATATGACACCGACATATGTAGTTACATTCAATTACATCATTTCTCAAATTGTTACCGGCGTCTGAGTCAATTTCGTGTCCGGTGTCTGTGTCATAGAGGATTAAGAACCTATTCCTGGAAGAAGCAATACTTCGAAAGATGGACTAGTTTTATTGTGATACCTGAAGACGTTTCCCAAGCTGAACTTCAACATTTGTTCCAAATGTTAAATTATTGGCAAGAAATTCGAAAGTATCCAGCGTAGTACCAGCAGATTTGGAACTAGGAATCTGAGGTGAGTAGACTATCCTCCACCTAGCCTTGCCAAATTCACCCTTCCCTTCTATCCGTGGCATTAATTTTTCAAGAGTAGCTGTTGCAAGCTTCCCAAGGGCAAGCTGGCCATCGCCTTTTAAAATGGATTCTGCTAACTGACTCTCTAATTTTCTGACAGCCTGCATAGTGAGAAAATCTGTTAAGACCATGCTGCCTGAAGATTGAATGACATAAGCATTGCCCTTTCTCAGATGAAACTATTGACTAACTTCACAAATTAAAATTAATTAAGAGCAATATTTTGATTCAGCGGCAAATGGAGGTTTTATGTATCCTTAGCACAGTGCATCTGTTAAGATGGCCATCCAATGATCAATTGGTGGATGTCTTCACTAAATCTTTGAGGTTCTCAAATTAGTTATATATATTGGTGCATATGATATGTTATGATCTTTGCATTTATTGTATAGACATCATATTATGTAATAGGGATATTATCCTCTATATTTGTTTTTATACTTATTTCCTTGAGCCTTCATACAATTGACTCCGCTGTGTAGTTCAGGCACACGGTTTCACCATATGCCTTTAGTGGCAATACATATTATAGTTGGACACAGACCAAAGTTTTGACCTCGAAATTTATCAAGCAAGATAATAGATAGTAGTATCTTTTACCTCGTTTGGTGAAAGTGAAAGTGTATCCTGTTCCACACTGCCCTGCCAATTGCTAGCCCGTCCTTGAATCCTATATTGGCACTGAGATCCAACCAAGGCTATATCTAGCATTGGATCTAGTCCATACTCAGGCTCAAACTTTGCAATATTCAGATGTTCCTGTTTTAACCTCACCTGCATTTGAAATGGATTTTATCAACATGATCAATGCCAAACCAACATAGAAATAGCCTAGGAGTTTCTTGTAAAGCAAAAACATCCCTATAGAAATGCCACTCCCAACTAGGTTGGCATCATTGCATCTACCAATCATCTGTATCATACCAAATTATTATTCAGAAAAGTAAAAAGAATACAAAGAAAAACATGGGGGCATAAGCCAAACCCATCACAAACCTGTGTTGCAAGTAGCTCAACTTCACCGTTGTCGAATACCAATATGCCCCTAGGTGTTATGTATTTGGGATGGGTGAGACCATTCAACTCAAGCTCTCCACTAACAGTAAATATAAGAATCAAAGGATACACTATCTTCAATTCTGGCCCAAGCACAAGCTTCAAATCACTAAGGCGGGTTTCAATACTTGGTTTTATCAGCATTTTCTCCATGTCCTTATCTACATGATTTGCTGCATTCACTGCCATGTTTTATTTTTTCAGAAGAGATATCATAATACACTCATAGGTAAATATTTCTGAAAAATATAACCTATTGAACTCAACTAAATGAGCAAAAACATAAGCAAATTTATACGATCAAGTAATCAAATAATAGATCTTGGCATCTCCCTCCTAAAGGATATTGAATAATGGACCAGATGGCACGGCAAAAATAGTCGACAGTACTCTTAAGAGTAATTCTAATACTATTGGTTTGATGCAGATTTTTATGCATACAACAGTCATTGGTTGGACAGAATCCCAAAATTTGTTTGCTACCCCTACTTATTTGGGATGTTTGGCTAGTGACTATTTTAGAATTTAGAAAGGTTTTTTTCTGCTATGCAGAGAGATTGGTACTTTCAATGATTGGTTAGAGCCTGTACATTCAAATCATAAAATATACTATTCAACTTTATTACATCATTTCCCTTTCAAGTTGGGTATCAAAGCTCCCTTAAAAGACTCTGCTTCTACATCGTAACCTTAGCCTCCTTCATTACAGGTCACCTTGGGCCCCTTCCAACACTTTCATTGTGCTTTATACTACCCTTTGAAGTATACACCACCCTTGACAAAAACTCTCCAAATTAGGAATTCCCATCTATTTGTTTTTGAGGTTGAATATTAGATTGAATATGCACCATTGAAGAAATGGAGAGGCAGCTATAATGTTATTGAAAGGTGTGCTAGAGTTTTAATTTTAATTGTTTTTATGTGTGTTTAATTATGCTCGTATGTGATTAATTACCTATGTGTATTTTAATGGGTTTTCGTGTTAGAAGGGTATTTTGGTTATTTTGCGAGTAAGATTAAATTAGTAATTTCATAGTGAGAGTTATTTTTAGTGTTGTAAGGGAGAACCATTATTTTTACTAAGTTACTATTCGGTAGTGATAATTAGTTTTGGACCGGTAATTATTTGATAACTTTTAACCGTGAGTGGATAGAAATTTTGGGAGTTAGTTTATAAGAGTTTTGAGCCCATTAGACTTTAAGGGTTAAGCCCAATAGCGTGGAAACTATTTAAGCCTTAGTCTTTAAGAGAATTGGGGTTCACAGTCATTTTTACAAAATTTTGAGAAGAGGTAGAGAGAGAAAGGGCAAGAGAAAGGGGCAAGAGGAAGAGAAAAGGGTTGTAGAGAAAAGCTTGAAGAACCAAGAGGAGCTAGGGATTCTAGAAGCTTAATTAAAACTTTTGCTAGGATTATTGCTTATTGAGGTAAGGGGGTTAAATTTCAATCATAATCTCTTAGTTTAATTTCTTCCCTAATTTTATGCATAAGTGCTTATTTGAATAAGTGATTATTTTGAACTTAGTTGTTGAAATTCGTGCTCTTGTGATGATGATATGTTTGGGTATATGAATTTGATGATATTTGAGTTGTTGTTGATGAAATTGCATGTTCATGATATGTATAAATGGGTATAATGTGAATTGTGCCTAAATGGATGAATTGTGTTAGGTTGTTGTTGATTTGTGATTGAATACATGTTCAATTGATGTTGTTGTTGTTATGAGATGTTGTTGGTGATGATATACACCTTGGGTGTTCATAATTTCGGATTTGTAATATGAATTGAGTTGTTGTTGAAGGGCTTTGTAAAAATGGGTTGATTTGTTGAATTGTGTTGAGATGATGTTTTGATTTCAAGTTCTATATAGTTTGGAGTGTCTTTTATGTAC
>Ga0315915_1000262_pt1 | contig 48492 bp, 28 predicted proteins | sample MpolbnodulesMG_FD_207738 | JGI IMG/M metagenome (GOLD analysis project Ga0315915, IMG submission 207738) | Medicago polymorpha root nodule microbial communities from Los Angeles, California, United States - branched nodules | ecosystem: Host-associated > Plants > Roots > Nodule | place: USA... | reverse complement strand
TAAGGGGTCAAAAAACATATTTCCCTTATGTTGGGGGGTCAAAAGAGCATATTTCCCTAAACATGAGGGGTCACTTTTGCCATTTTTTTTAATAGGGGGCCAAAATCGCAACAATTTGAAACTTAGGGGTCAAAAAGTGTAGTTTAGCCTTCCATATATTAATACCAAAAGTGGATCTAACATGCACAAAGAGTGAAAGGCTAGATTCAAAAGTAACAACAATCAAAAAGTACAAATCAATCACCAACAAAAGAAGAAACGATTATACACTAGTTAGGAGACAAAACAAAATCATTAGTTAGGTAACAAACACGGAAGATGGTTAATCCACCAAAAATGAAGATCAAAAGATACATTTTCGTTTTTAGCTTTCAACCACTATAAAGATAGAAGTTTTATTCTCAAACAACCTATAGAAGCTTTAAGTTGGAATAGGTAATTGTTTAACGGGAGAAAGGAGTTAGGTTTTTATTTATTTTTTGCTTAACCTCACTAATAGTGCAGTTATAGTTAATGGTTAATTGGATTTGGTTAATGCAACAAAATTTTATTCGGTTATATCGTATAAACACCTTCATAGTATTTTGTAGTGGAGAATCACATTTTTGATCAATTTTGGACTTCATGCAAAGTAGAAAAATCATATTTGGGAACTTATCTAGATATACATCCATTAGTCAATATAGTTGAATGGAAATAAGATTTGATATAACTCTTTTGAAATAAATGCTGAGGATGATTTGGTTAAGTTAGAAGTTGGTTATGGACAAATTTAGAGTTGGAAATGTAACAATGATATTATTTGGATGGTGGATAAATCTAAATTCTTGTCCACCTTATTATGGTATTTAATCACTATTTATGTAATTGTGTACAAGCAAACTCGTCGATTTCTCAATTGTTATATAGGAGGTTTTGAGGAAGTCAGAAAAGAAAGGACTCGTCTTGACTCTTGAGTTAGGTTTACTAAGATATTTTCAGCGGTTATCTTCCCTACACGTGACTTCTTAGCGTTTATCGTGGACATGATAGCTGGTATACTAGAGGTGTGTCCTTCTCGGTCCTCTCAATGCTCTAAGACCCCTGCAAAATATCGACCGAGCTGTCACGTGATGTTCTGAACTTGGCTCATGTACTGCTTAAATGGCTAAACAATCCAACGCTTGGGACACACACAGTTACAGGTAGCAAATTGTCGGCATCAAGCTGCCTATTCACCCCAATTAAATGAGCTGTTAGGGAAGATCTGCCTAGTATATATCCCTAGAGTAACACTATTTATTGAGTGACAGTCTGCCCTTCCACTCGACACTGTCATATCGCTAAGGTCGAATTCTGTCCCTGCTCGACAGATGAGTCTTGCAGTCAGCTCCTTTACGCCTCTGCACTCGAGGGCCACTCTCCATCTTGAGGGGATTCTTTAAGGAATTGACTATACTTCTCAAGCTGGATTTGTAGAATTCTTCAAAAAGCTCTGAAGTGCAGATTTTCTAAACTATAACTAAGCCTAATTAAAGGCTAGTAAACACGTTTAGTAAATGTATAAAAATCAAAGACAATAAGTAATGAATGTAAATAAATGCAATACAGCCAGCCCAAAAGTAAATGGTGAAAAATAAAACCAAGATTGATGAATATATTTGTGTTGGATTATTGTGTGTCAGTTGCTCTCAAAATCCAATCCAATAAGTATTTATTAGCCTTAATAATGGTAGTTGGCTTACACTAAGATTGTCTTCTACATTCTTGACTCATTAATGCACATATACAACATGTAAGTTTCTATTAGCCAAAACTATATTGCATGATTTACGCAATGCAAATATGCCATAGCACTTCAATCCTCAAAACTTTTGAACCAGTCACTGATGGTTCTGGCAAGGATTCTAGTATCACTCAAAGAAAAAGATTTAAGCCTTTGAGCAACAGCATCTGCTGGAGTATACAACTTACCTACTTGCCATCTTGGTTCCTGATTTCAGTGTTAATCACCAATCAGTAAAAAAGAAGCAACAAAAAATTTCAATGAAATGAAATGAATTACAGGATGGTGCAGAGAAGTTTTACCTGGATGCATGGTGTGATGTGGTTACCACTCAATCCTACTTTTTCTATTGTCCCACCAAAGGACTCCACACGAGGCGTGAGTGTTTCTTCAAGAATATTTGTTTCGTCAATTGTGTCGGAATTGAATTGCACCTTAAGAGACAAAAAGAAAGACAATATCAAATATATCTTACCAATGCTAGCCGTCTTTCTAAAGTAAGTTATGAGATATAGGGTATCAGACAAACCAATAATGTGTGTTTGACATTGTATGAACTTTTAAAGCAATCACGATTTTCAGATGGTGTTGGCTTGAACTCTGAGACTCCTTGTGTAACCTGACAGATAGATATATACACGTCAAGAAGAAAGTACATACATATATACATAGAGCCAGTAACTTGTAAAAAAGAGTGGGTTTTAAGCATCATGATGAAGTTTTCCTTTAAAGACGTGGATATTCAACCTTTGCTCATGTTGGCTTCATACTTTTCAATCATCATCTAAGTAACACCTAGACTTCAGACTGCAGGCATCTCTGGCATCCGTTACTGACACATGTGTTACATTCAATCACTTCTATTTTATCAAATTACTATCAGTGTTTACGTGTTAGTGTTGTGTGTCTGTGTCAGTGCTTCATAGATCATAATAGACCATGGCCACAAAGATCATCATAAGCTTTCATATATTAACCTAAGGGATTATAAGCTTCAAATGGAAGCAAAATTAACTGCAAAAAAAAGAATCAACAGCAATATTTGTCCCACAAAGGTAGCTCGGTTGGTAGATAAGGGACAATGAAGGAGTTTTAAGCAGGAGGTCCCGGGTTTGATCTCAGAAACTAACATAACCACTAACTTAGTAACATTTGCCTATAGAAAAACCAACAGCAATATTTGACCTCCAAGGTTTTCCCTTTAACACATCATACAAGTTACTTATTGAAATAAATATCATCACGTAATCTCCAAAATCAACAATTAACACATACCTCATTCATTACCAAAGGCAGCTGATCAACAAATTTAGTTAAGGAATTCAGAACTTCCTGCTCGCTTTCCTGCAGAATTGATCCAACAGTATCAAGGACCATCTTCCATGCATCTCCTACACAACAAGTTGCAGATGACAAGCTTAATCATCATATGATTTTACATACACAAATTCTTATAGTAAATCTATGAAATGAAAAGATAAAATGTACATGTAATTAAACAAACCAATGAATTCCACCAGAATGTGTTAGACCTCTCATTAAGAATTATTAATAGGAGGAGAAGCCGAGAAGGCCAAAACTGACTATGGTCAGTTTTGTGGAAACTATATGATCCAAATCTCTCTGACCCTTTCATATTGTTCTATGTGTGATTGCTTAAATAAAGATAAGTGTCTCTGTTGATACAGTGTCCCAGAGAGTATACTTACTACTATAATTTGTTTCCTTACCCTAATCTATTCTAGCAATAGATACCAGTTTAACAGAATCATTGAGGCAATATGAAATCATTAGATACCAGTTTTAACTGATTTTAACATCAGAGTTACATCATTAGACCAGGACTTTTGAATTTAGAACAAAATTGCATCTCAATTTCTAAATTCTCTACATATGAAATCTAACAGGTACGATAATGAATGAGTAGGATTATATGAAGTAAATATGTTTTGCGTTCTAACACATTTAGCAATGACAGCAACACTTCCTTTTGAAAAACTTCAGCAGTTAGAGAAGTGAGATAGTGTACAACAAAGTTATAGCCAAACTGTACAGAATTTCAAAAAATGTGCAATCTAAGGTGATACCTGGTGCATTTCTAGCTATTGAGTAAATAGGATTTGCTTCCACTATCGGCATCATCTGGCTGACCACAGGACCTAACTGCAGGACATCAATGCAAAGTTTTGAATCACAAATGACACGAACAACTTACACACATGCTTTATCATCTGAAATGCAGTATGAAGATGAATGATATACGGCCATACAAAATTAAGTCAGGAAGAATGTTAATTTCTGTGGTTCAGAAGCTGTACTGGACGGTAAGAGTAAAGGGGAATAATTGATTCCATCACCAACACAATTTAATGTTCTACAAATAACAAATTTATCTTAAATTTTCCAGTAAATGGATGGTATGCTGATAATGCTTATACTAATTGAACTTAAATGCTTATGCATGTATAAATGGTGCATTTCTTCATAAACTTTCCTAAGCATATTTTTTGGCTTCCCATTTATTTGCACAGATATACAGAATCTTTAGCTATGCTAAATATGTTAAAAAAACAATATTGAAGCACATTTAGGTTTGTTTCCAACATATTCATAACCAGTATTTAGCATGCTTAGATTTGTTCCATCACCATTCATCACTTTAGTTACTGTGTAAATCAGTAAATTATCCAGGTTAAACACATAATGTCAATAAATTGTGTCCTAACAATGTTTTATGCTTTTAGGTAACATTAACATAGCAAGTCCATCCTCCAAACTAAATTTCAGCTTTCATAACAAAACTTTCTGTAGCGTCTGGCAAAGTATATATAGGCTATTGGAAAAATCCATCTTAACCACAACTACAAAAACCAGGCATTCTATTAAGGTAGCCTATAACAAAGAATCTTGAGATAAATTGCTGTATTAGCATTCAACAAGTATGAATGTTACTAATTACCTGCTCAAAGTAGGGGACAGCCTCTGTCGCTGGTCTGTTGTTGTAAGCGATTACAGCATTAGCCTTCCATAAGAGATACACACCTTTTCATCACATTCCTTGAATTGATATAACTATAAGTCTATAGACTTTACTAAGAAAATAAAATTTCATAATCTGCATTATGCTTCCATAAACTAAAACATGCCTATAACAACTTAGTTAATATAATATTATATATCAAAACCCTTTTGTGCATAGATAAATGCAGTCCTGTACTCTAGCAGCCATATAAACAACCGAACCTTAGGTAGTTTCTCAGAAAATAAGCTTCCTGTGAGTACTTGAAGAAGTGCACCATTGCTACAAATTGAAAACAAAACAATTGTTACTTGACCTTAATTCCAGTAAGATCAGTACTAAACTATAACTATGAATCATTCATTCAGACAAAGACACCAGATACAATACTAACATATCGACACCAATGATAATTTGAGAAAATGAAATAACTAAATATAACCACATGTATTGGTGTCTTGTCGGTGTGTCAGACACTGACATGTGTCAGACACCGGACATGCCTTGAATCTGAAGTGTCAGTACCACATACATACCTATGGCCAACAGAGAAAATAGGAAGGCCTCCAAGCTGAGCAGGTGACAAATTGGCTTGAGGCAACCCAGAAGTCAGCAGTGTATCCAAACAAGAATGAAACTTGTCATATACTTGTTTAGCAGCTAGAGAATGATCAAATGTCACATTATAAGGCACCACCACAATAACAAAACCTTCCTTAGCCAATAACTCTATAAGATATCTACAATTTACAAAAAGAAAAAAATTAAATAAAAAAACTTGAAAATTATATTACCAACATGAAAAAAATCAAACTTTACATTAAAAAAAACAAAAGGGTAAGAGAGAATAACATCAATACCCATAAGTAAGTTGAGGAATAGCACCAACAAAAGCACCACCAATGAATTTGATTATAGCTCTTGGTTTGGTGGAAATAGGTGGTGGAATCACAAGACAAGAGTTCAAGTTTGTGTAAATCTTGTTACTATTATTGTTTCTTCCAATATACATATCAGAAGCAGCTATGTTTGTAGTAGCTGACACTATCCTAGTAGACAAAGATTGAAGTTTGAAACATTTGTTGAATGAATTTGAGTGTTGTTGTTTCAATCCATGAAACATAGACAGGTACCTAGTATTCTTCAAAGGGAGAGTGAATTTGAAATTTGAGGTTGCCATTTCCATTGTGAAGTGTTGTGGAAAGTGTTGCAAAGTGTTATAATTTTATTTAATCTTTTTTCCTAATAAAAAAAAGGTTATAATTTTTAAATTAATGAATTATTTATATATAGTATTATTTTTGTGTTGTACATTTGTCTCTGAGAATGTTTTTCTTTTTATGTTTTTTTTTGAAGAAGCGTTTTTCTTTTTATGTTATTGGAAAGTAGCACAAATGATGGTTTATGTGTGTTGAAGATTTAGCCACGATTTTGAGGTCTCTCCACGTTGTTTAAGCTTGCAGCATATTTTAAAATATTAAATGAGTCATTGACATTTTTATATAGGATAAATTAGTCTTTAATTCGTTATAATAAGGGTTTTGTTAACGAATATCCCGTGCATTATTTTTTTGGTCAAGTATGCACTCTTTAACATACTAAATTAAGTAATTCTTCTTTAAAAATGTTTGGGTTTTCAATTTTCAATGCACTGATTACACAAACTTTTATAAAAAATTATCATTTAAGATCCTTAACTAGTGCTCCGGGAGGGACTAGTTAACATTTTCCTTATAATAAAAGGATGTTTTTTTCTTTTCGGGTTTTGCTAACAAGTGGCGCCGGCATTCTTTAAGCATTCTTAATGAAGAAACTATTCTTTAAAAAGAATTAAAAACTTTAATTTTCAATGCAATAAATGCATAAACTTTCATAAAATTTACCACTTTTAATGCTTAAAAGGTGCTCGGAGCACTCGTTAACATTTCATTTATGATTAGATTGAACCATGAGAAAATTGTGAATGAATAAAATGAATATTCACTATTAAACTTTAAAATCTTATTGGCTTGGACGTTTGGATGAAGAGAGTTTAGAGACTTTTGATATGTTTGGTTGGCAAAGGCTATGGTAGGAGACCTCTTTAGGTAGGTCTCCTACCGACCGCAGGAGACTTAAACTTTTTTTTTTTTTTGTAAAATGGATGTGAACCATTGGATATACTTAAAAGTATTTTAATGGTTGAGATTTGATTACCTCCTAGGATTCTAATTTTTAAACATATATATTGATTTAAAAAATACAATTGATTTTTAAATCACAATTAACAAAGGGTAGTTTTGGCATTGTTGGAAAAATTATTTGTAAATTCCAGAACCAATCTTGAATAACGTGATGTCTCGTGATTCTCGAAGCTCAGGCACACCGGTTTGTTTGTGTTTTTGGCTGAGGAAGGAAGTAGAGGGTCTTTAGGATCGGGGGTTTCGGGAAGCAGCGGGAGAATCACCACCGCTAGTGGAGGGACAGTTATTCTCCGACGGTTACACCGTTTGTTGATGATGTTATTTTTGAGTGGTTTTTTCTGGATCCGCGGGTTTTGAAAAAGCGTCAACATCGGAGACAGTGCATATGGTTTATGGGCGATGGGACGAAACCTTAACATGATTATGTCCGCTTTGGACATTTCGAAAGCTAGCTAGCTTGTCTCACCTAATTTCCATGGTGATGTGTTTGATTTTGTGTGTGAAGTGAAGAGATAAAAGAATTTACTAAAGATAGAGAAATTCAACAAAGACTGGTTACAGAAAAAGAATAACTTAAAAGGAATGGTGGTGCAATGGCGATTATATGGTGTTCTTGGATAAAACGGTGGAGCAAATGAAGGTGTTCAAGGAAGATCAAGTGATGCTGCAATCCAGATCTAACTGGAAAAATAAAATTTTATTTAAGAGGAAATGTCAAGATTGCCCTACATTTATATGAATTACTTAGATGTAAACACTGAGTTATCAATGTACGGTCACCTACAAACATAGTCAATTTAGTTATAAAAGAATAAAAAAAAAAGTCTTTTATATAGTCTCCTACCATAAGAGACATATTCATGTCTCCTACCGTAAACGGCGTCATGTTTGGTTTCACTTTTAAAATGGTCAAAATTAAACTTGTACATCAATCAAAATTGATTCTGGAGATTTAGAATTAATTCTGAAATGTTGGTCATGACAAAGTTTATATAATATTGCACCTCCCTTTAATTTAAAATAATAAAGTTTTCAATGAAAATAAGTTTGGTAAAAAAGAAGTACGAGCAATATACTTTCTAAGACATACTTTTTAACACATCTATGTTGATTAGATAAAAGCTGAAATTTACACGAATTTCACAAAATCCCGTGGTCTTGTAGCTTTGTAGAAATTTTGTGAACCTTATGTTAATTTTAACCAATTAATAAGAGTGCATTAAAAATTGTATGTTGAAAAATGTGTTGCTTGAGATCGTGAAAGTGATGTAAAAAAAGTTATGTAAAAGTCATGATTTTGTAATAAAAATACACATCAAATTTATTTGAAGTGGTTAATGAGTGAAACTAAATACATGCTATATATGTGAGATCTATCTTGAGCTTCTCTAATAACAAATGTTAGTCATCATTTCTTTTTCAAAAATAAATGTTGGTTGATATTTTTGTTAATGAAAGAAGTTGAACATATAATCTCTTTATCAATCAATCACACCTTCGACAAATACTAACAGATGACAATAAACATGTTTTTTTTTTTTTTTGAAAAAAGACAATAAACATGTCATACATTGGTTATTTAAAAAAAGTTTTGATTTGAATACTCATTCCATCAAGTTGGGTGTTACATATTCAAGCACTTAACTACATTTTGGTGAACAATTTTGTGAACAAAATTACCCTTATCAATTCAATTTGTTTTAGTTGAATATTTTTAAGTTGCCCATGATAATCTAAGAAAAAATTTAAATTTTAAAACTAATAAAATAAAAATACAACAAAATACAATCGAAAAATATGGATAAACGACCTTTTTTTTTTGGTACAAGATAAACGACCATTTATTACCCGTCTCTTTGCATGTTAAATTAAGTTTAGCGTTATTTTGTTGTTGGCATGAATCGTGAATTCTCCGCGCGTAACTTACGGAGACTAATCTCTCAAGTTTTGTAGGACTTAAAACTCTTCCTTGTAGATACTGATCATCGAGCTTTGCAGGATCCAAATAGACGGCAACTCTCCTATAAAGTTTTAACTTGTTGCATGCCCAACACTGAATTTGAACCATACCAATTAAACTAGGAAAGACTAGTGTTATCTCATGTAAGCGTTCTTGAGTAGTTTAATATTATTTTTGAAACATATCATATCATATCATATTATTTATATTTTTTTGTTACAACATATATTATTTACTAAACAAAATCTTTATCCTAACATTAATATGATTTATTTTCCGGTCAAAATAAAATTGAATGTTTTCTTATTTTAATACTAATATTGTATTCATTTCAAACGAAGTCTTTTATCATAGATTTGATTTTTGAAAGAAGTATTCTTTTTTATGCAAAAAAATAATAATTCAAAATCTAACGGAAACATTGTGTAAAAAAAACACACAATTGAATCAAAATCTTATCCAAAAAAAATTAAGATATTTGTTTTTTTATTAGCAAATAAAAGAAGAAGAAAAAAAAAGAAAAATATTAGTTTTTCTTTTTTTTTTTTTAGGGAAAAAATATTAGTTTTTCTAAAAACAATAAAATTAAAATTTGAAGAAGCATAGCATAGTATATTGGTCTTGTTTCAGTTGTGTTTGTTTCAACTCTCTCTCTCTCTCTCTCTCTCTCCACCGCCATGGATGAACGACCTCAACAACCTTCAAACAACGACCCATTCCTCCTTAATTATCAACCTTCTGAGCTTCAAATCGCCTCTGAGTTTCTCTCCACTTGGCTTCCTTTTCTCTCCAAAGGTCTCTGCCGCGCCTGTGTTCAATCTCTCTCCGATCGCATCAATTCTCTCTCAATTGCCCCAGGTAACTTAAACCCTAAATTTTCATCATAGAGATTTATCATTTTTCAATTGGGTCATCTAAAAACTTATTTTTTTCAATTGGGTCATCACAAAATTTAGTTTTTTCAATTAATTGGATCAACAAAAAGGTTAGTTTTTTTGAATTGGGTCAGCAAATAATTTAGTTTTTTCCAATTGGTTCATAAAAAAATTTAGTTTTATCAATTGGGTCAATTGGATTATTTAAGTGCTTTGATATCACTATAAGCTATCAAATGGCGCCGTTGCCGGATTCACATTGTTGTTAGTTAGTTGTTAGTTGATATGAACTCCCAAATCTAGAAGGGGTTGAATAGATTCACTAGCTTTAAAAATCTTTGAGTTTATATGCTGTTGAACTATTGAATGAATACATTTAGGAAACTATGTGCATGTATGTTTGGTTATGTAGTGATTAGAATTGATTTTGAGTGGATTGATAATGTAAAATTGATTTTGGTGAAAATTGAGTTGAAGGTGAAGTGATTTGTGTTTCGATACATTAAGTTGAACGATAAATTTGAGTGTAAAAATCAATTCTAGAATGAAAAGCTACAATTTCTAGCTTCAAGTAGAATCTAGAAGGGAATGAATAGATTCACTAGCTTTCAAATAGGAGAAACATAGTTTTAATAATCTTTTTCGCGTTTATGCGTTGTTGAAATGAATACAATTAGGAAACCACTAATTTTTTCATTGGATTTTAACATAGGAAACCACTAATCTTTTTGAGTCTACGTGATGCTAAAATCTGGATCTTTCTTTTTGAGTTTTAAATTTTTTTCATTGAATTTTGCAGAGTCTGTAAACAAAATTGAAAATTCTGAGATTAAGGTTGATGTAGAAGACACCTGTGATTGTCATTCTCTTGGGAGTTGGAATGATGGTGTGCAGGGAAATTCAATCTCAGAAGCTCCAAGTCCACGCATGTCTTGGGCTGATATGGCACAAGAAGATGATGAATTTGGTGAAGATGAACATGAAGAAAATGATAGCAATGTTGGTGTTGTTTCAGGGAACAACTCAGGAGAAAATAGGGTTGTTGCTGATAAGGCTGTTTTGCCTAGGGAACAAAGAGAGTATATTAGGTTTATGAATGTAAGGCGTAAGAAAGATTTTATTTGTTATGAAAGGGTTAATGGAAAATTGGTGAACATTCTTGACGGTCTTGAGTTGCATACCGGTATCTTTAGTGCTGCTGAACAGAAGAGGATTGTTAACTATGTTGCTTCTTTACAAGAGATGGGGAGAAAGGGAGAGCTCAAAGGTTTGTGATTTTCTTCTCGAAACCTCTTCTTTTGTCGTTAATTTGTTATGTATTTGCTGTTGATTAATGATAATAATGCTTCTAGGACTGAAAAATCTATTGCTTTAGATTGTGGTTGTTTCTGAGTTGTGTCGCGTATTTTGTAAAAAGATTTGTGGCCACAATTATGGCGGCAGAGATATTAAATATTGAAAACTTTGATGGAGCGACCACAATTAGGGTTTTGCACCGATTTTTGAAACCTTGGAATGATTCTTCCTTGTTTTGATATTGCTATGCTTTGAACTTACATTTGTGGAAAAATAGAATTAGCTGAACCTAATGAATACAATTAAATTGATGTCCAAAATTGTTTAATCAAATTAGTTATATGTTTGTGGTATTCCTATGCATATAAACTGACTTGTATATATGAAGTAATATCATGAATTTGATGATCTATAGCTTACTAATTAACCTGATTGACATTGTATCTGCTCCTATAAATTATCAAGATCTTGTTTATTCCGCTGTGTCATTTTTTTATTAAGATTTCTTTTAGCTATTCAATTGTTGTTGACTTATCAAATGTCTACCTTTGGTTCTTTTTATAGTGCCGATTCATGTTTTGAATCGTCTTGATTTCTTTTTCTGTAAAGACTGTATTGATAGTTTAACTGTGAGATGGAAATTTAAACTGTTAAGATGGTTGCTGAATGTGTACTTGTACCTCAATATGTAGTTTAACGATTGCAATGGAAATTTAGTTGAGTGCTTTGTAACTTAACTTCTCAAGCTTATTGTTCATAATAAAAACCTTCAATTTTCTTAGCCTTGAGCTGCTTGCTATCAAGAGTGACAATGGTTGACAACTAGTTATTTATTTTAACACTCAACCAACTCTACACCTTCAGCAACTTACTTATCAACTTAGGTAGCTATACTTTTTTTGGGTTTCTAACTGTTAGGAAGTTGATATATGTGTGCAATACCTTGTCCCGCTCAAAAGCACTTCAATGGGTCTCAATCAGCCACATGCTCTCTGACCCTTTCCCTTTGACTACTGGCCATGGAGATACCAAATTTATATAGAAGTAACATTCATATATTTCCAGAGTTTTGAGCGTTGCCTAAAATTTAATGAGGCCAATAGGTTTGGAAATAGTGAAAGGATCTTATCATTTTGGAATAAGCATGGTTGGGCCCATACTTTAACTCCATTGCACTTTCTCTATAAATTTTATATGCAAACTTCACACCATAGGATACCGAAAGCAAAAAATAAATGTTTTTCCCCTAATTGACTATACTACTTTGACAATTTGGTAATGTGATAAATAGCATTATTTCTGAGGAACTGACTATATGGGTGTTGATTCTTAACATTTTCAGACCGGACATACTCGGCTCCTAGAAAGTGGATGCCGGGCAAGGGACGCCAAACTATCCAATTTGGGTGCTGTTACAATTATGCAGTGGTTAGTCTCTCTCACATAATGTCTTCACATTTCTTTCTTTAGAAAAAATTAAACTTAGCTATCGTTTGCGGGGCAAAGTATTATGGTTGATGAGCTTCATAAATGGATGTATAACTTCTAAAATTAACTTTCTGGTTACAGGATAAGGATGGTAACCCGCCTGGTATTCTCCACCATGCATCCATAGATCCTTTACCTGATCTTTTCAAGGTCATCATTCGACGCCTAGTCAAGTGGCATGTACTTCCAACTACTTGTGTGCCAGATAGCTGTATCGTGAATGTGTATGAAGAAGGGGACTGCATACCTCCACACATTGATAATCATGATTTTGTTCGACCGTTTTGCACTGTCTCATTTCTAAGTGAATGCGACATACTTTTTGGATCAAACCTGAGGATTGCAGGTCCTGGTAAATTTGATGGTTCGTTTGCTATTCCTCTACCAGTAGGGTAAGTATTCAATCTTGATTTATCTACTACTATGTCTATTTAGTATTTTAACTGTTGCTACACGGCATCCGATCTATTTGGATTAAATTATCTACCAATTTTCCATTGTTATTGACGATTCCAAATCTTATAATCATTTTTTCCCTCTACAGATCTGTACTTGTTTTAAATGGAAATGGAGCTGATGTAGCTAAGCACTGCGTACCTGCAGTTCCTACAAAAAGGTATTTACTGATATGATAGCATGGTATTCCCTTTTTCGGCTTTTAACACCAATGACAAGTTATTGTTTTGTCCATGACGTGTGTGTTCAGTGTTAAAATGGCTGTCAGTGTTAATTTAATTATTAATTAATGATAATTTTCCCTTTTTCCAATTTTTTTTTAATTTTTAAAATGGTTATTGATTTGTGTTCTTTTTGTTGAAACTGTTGCTAGGATATCAATCACATTTAGAAGAATGGATGAATCCAAGCGACCTGCTGGGTATATCCCAGAACCTGATCTTCAAGGGATCCAACCATTGGCCTATGAAGCTGAGCAAGAAGAAAAAAAGTCAACTGTTGGGGAAAACGGGGAAAACAGACCTAACAATCATTATATGAGGAGAGATAATAGAAGAGGTAGCAGGAATGATGGAATGGGATCTGCACCTAGAAGCGATAGATTCTCAGAGCCTCGTGAGTGGACTCAAAATTCACCAAGATCTGCACCAACTCGAAACAATAGATATTCAGAGCCTCGTGAGTGGAATCAAAATTCACAAAGATATGCACCCAGAAATGATAGATTCTCTGAGCCCAGAAATGATAGATTCTCTGAGCCTCGTGAGTCGCCGCAAAGTTCACAAAGATCTGCAAATAGGTGGAGTAGGGTAAGGCCGAGCAGTTAACAAGGCGGTGTATTATTAGGATCTGAGGCTCATACTGGTTCACAGTTAAGTCAATTCTCTGATCTTTATGCCCATCACTTGGTAATGTTGAATAGATTTGTTATGGGAGGTTTCTTGACTTTGGTTTTCGAGAATGCTTTACTCTCTGGCAATTTTATCATATGACGATTGGGGGCTGTTTTGGCACCTTCAATTTGTTAGCCAGAGGCGCTGGTGTATATTAAACTGAGTGAGAACTTGTATTTGTCATTTTTTTAGTACCAAGCTAGAATGTAGCTGGGTTATATATTGACTTCTATTTTTTCAGGTTGATGCTTTATACCTAAAAATATTCATTTTTGAGGTGATAAATACTTGGTTGTGTGAGGTCAGTGCTTTTAGCACTGCTAGAATTGCTTGGTTTGAGACTTGTAGTGGAATCTAATCATTTTGAAATGGCTTGTTTGTGAAAGGATGAATTGAAGAATGTTGTTTAGTACAATAAACAGTTATACATACTGTTGATCATTACAAGTTTGATATATTGTTTACAAGTACTTTTCTTGATATAGATTCACATTATTTGCTATATTTAAACTATGTGATTTGGTTGATATTAACCACATTTATTTTAGATTGTTTTCATGAAGGAACGTTTTGGTGTTTATGCTTAAAAATAGTTTCTATACATGTTAGGCTCATTTAAGATGATGTGGACCTTTTATGATAGGGAGTACAGTATTCTTCAATTATTTGACAGCATGCAATCTAGGTTATGAAAAATGGAAAGGTAAATTGTGTGATCTATTTTAAGTTCTTTTAGAGGCTTGATCAATGAAAATAAAAAGTTGATGTAGTTTTCAAATATAATTTGATATTGAAGGATTTACTTAAAAGGGAAAAACCTCTGATGTTATTTTCAGACATTTTTTCCTCTACGAATTAACCATTGATTGTAGGATAGAGTACAATATGCTGTCAGAATTAAAAAAACTCATGTAAGTTAAGTATTCACTAATATTAGATTTTTCTTCATAACATACAAATTTTAGATTTAGTTCATAATTTTTTAATTTTGATTTATAATGATAATTAATTATACGTAAACATCTCGCTCAGATACTTCAAACTTGATGAAGTACCGGTATCCAATATGTATTCTCACACCAATACTTGTCTAACATGCTTTGATACGTATCTGATGATTAAACTCTATTATTAAAATAACAATTGTTCGATACATCTCAAATACGTCTGAGATACGCGAGTGATACGGCGGCGGGAATCAATGCGCACGGGATACATGATTTTTCTATTATTTTGTTCTCTGTTTTTTCTTTAAAAGGTAATAAAGGAAACATGATTTTTATACTTTTTTTTATTCTTCAAAAAATAAGAAAAACGAAAAAACCTTATAGTATACACATTGGATAATGATGTTTTGTCCTCTGGAGCTTAGCTCAGTTGGTATGGACAATGCATAATATATGCAAGATCTGGGGTTCAAACACCGACCACCACCAAAAAAATTAGATAATAATGTTCTTTTTGAGATGATACTCTCTTCTTGGAATATACTCCCTCCGGTCACTATTATAAGCAAATTTTGACTTTTTAGATACATTAATTATTTAATAATGTATCTAAAAAAATGAAATTTTGCTTATAACAGTGATCAGAGGGAGTATATAATTAACTAAGCAATGATGTTCTCTTTTTCATATATATGTAACTGACTTATTGTCACATTCTTTATCATTAGTATTACTTATATTTTTTTAATAGAATATTACTTATATTTATATATTGTGCATTTAGATATTTAATTTAAAATTTTATTTTTTGTTAAAGTATTCCGACCATATTGTATCTTAATTTTGAAATTTTCGTATCTTATCTATAACGTATCAAATATCTGGACTTCATCAACGAGACATACATAAAAATAAATTTTGTCAAAAAAAAAGTATGGAAGTAAATAGATACAGTGCAGGTATAGCCGTATAGGGTAGAGTCAGTCAGTAGTATATCTTAGTACCTGCCTGTATTCACACTCACTCGGATGAGTCAGATCCATTAAATTTAGTAGGAGATTCTCTTTATCTGCATATAACTTAAGGTATCATAGGATCTACAACTCATGGTCTTCCCGAGTAAAAATAATTGATGTATAAATAAAAAAGTGATAATGATACTTTTACTGAAGTACATTTACCATATATTGATGTATTCATCGGTATTATAGACGTAAATATAAGATATTGAATTTAGATTGTGAACGATGCAAGCAATATTAATTAAACGGTATAATTGGAAGAAAAAAAAGTAATTAATGTTGTGTTTAAAATTGAAAATGTCGATTATTTTGATATAATCTTTTGTTACAAAAAGATCAATTGTTTTGAGATAAAGAAAGTAATAAAGAGTATGGTGAGGTTTCGGCATCTCTAATTATAAGTTATTTATATATAAGGACTTCATCTTATTAAGGACCTCCGAAGAATATCTATTAGTTACCATCATCTATATAAAGATCTCTTTCTTTTCAACAATTAACGGATCTTATGATTTAAATAAGAAGAAAAAAAAAAATTGGTCCCACCAGTTCAAGTTCATGTAACTTTTGCTCTCTTCAATTTCTTTATATTTGTTTTTTAAATGTATACATTAAAGTAAATATGTAAGGACTTTTTTTAGTTTATTACCATTAAAGTTATTGAGTCTTTCATTAAAAAATTATAAATAAATGATATGTACACGCGAGATTCCATTATATGTAAATAAAGAGTGGCTAGATGCTTAGGTTGCAAGTTTGTTATGCCCAGTAGTATCAATAGTGAGGTGAGTGAATTGTAAGGAAAATGCTTGCGTGGCATTATACTTTGGTGACTTTAGTGTATTTTGATGAGAGAATGATATGTGCGGATTAAAATAAATTATTTTAATGAGAATGACCGGTGAGGAGGATTAAAATAAATTATTTTAATAAGAATGATTGGTGAGGAGGAGAGATAGAGACAAAATTATTAACCGAAATTCAATTTCACCTAAATAAAACCCAAATTACAACGAGTGTGCATGATTATTGTGGAAACCATTATGGTTAGGCAAAGAAAGAGTGTTTTCTCTACTCTGTCTTTGAGGCGTTTTGCTTTAGAGTAGTTTGGGAATCCCTTTTCTTTCTACAATTTATCTTTTATTTTTATATTGTAAGAGCTTTTGCTCAATTTTCAGTTAAACACATTATCCTTATAGCTCAACCTCTTCAACATATGTTCGGAAAAGAATGAACATGCATAGGATAAAATTGAACACACAAATCAATGATCCCAACATTGTTTGGAGGACTGTATTTGTAGACAATCATTGTTCAGTAAAACTACAGAAATGAGATATTAAATTTCAAGGAATAGCAGTCATAATAAAAACATGAGACGAGATAACTCTATAATTTCAAATAATGAAGAATACACAACTATTCACCAATAGGAAATTTTTAATCCCTTATTTCAGGGTAAACCATAGTATACATCGTAATTGTATTGAATAGACGTCTAAACATACATGAATTCACCGCCTCGAAGAGCATTTGCAGCACCTTTCCTCTCCTCTTCGGCTTCCTTTTCACGTTCCTTCCAGCTCTCATAGGCATGATCATCAGTTTGCAGCTCATAACGGCAGATAGGACAAGAATTGTGCTCATCCTGCCACATAAGGAATAAAATTAAACAAACTGCATATCTGATCATGTAATTTCTTCCGTCTCTTTAGTATGAAATGCAAAAAATTGGTTTTAAAAGGGAAAAACAGAACTTCCAGTAAATAAGTGGATTAAGAAACAATACCAGCCATGGCTTTAAACATGGAGGGTGGAATGTGTGCTTGCACGGTAACTCTTGCATTTGGTCATTTAACACCAAATTTTCCCTACAAATGGCACACTCTGCATCTTTCCCAATCTTAGACAGGATCTCCTCTGTGAGAATAATGACAGGAAGTTTTGCGACAACTTCTTTACTTGCAGGAGGAACTCTTGGAGCTGCAGGACCACCGGTCTCCATCTAATCAATTATTATTTTTTTTAAAAAGAAGCAAGTCAGCCTTATAATTAAACAGTGTAAAGTGTAACAATTAAATGAGACAAAAATGAGTATACATCAATCAAAAGGCAAGTTGAAACGAGCAAAATGTGATATAGTAGTTAACAAAATGAGTGAACTGAGCAGGTTGTTTATATCTAATCACCCATAAAAGGATGTATCATTATCTTTTGCTTATTAAGAAAAAAGGTGCATCACAATCAAATTATCAATTATAGATCCACTAAAGCCACCACAACAAGGAACGTTATGCATAAGATATTATGTTGTTAAGCAGGCTGTTTGCGTTGATTCATGAAGTTGTGAAAAATTATCCTATTGGAACAATCTAAAGTAGCTTCGTTTGTTTAATAGAATCTCAAGAAATGCTATTCCGAAGTCAACTATGTATGCTCAAGTTCTAAGTTGAGCGTACATAATTTGTTGAAGTTCTCAATTGAACCTAAGATAGCTGGTTTGTTAATGTTTCAAACAATGCTTAAGACACGAACTTCTTTCTTGAAGTTACAGAAACTGAATCTAGAGAAATTCAAACCCAGGTTGATATTTAATAGAAAGAATGAAAGCAAATAGGGGGTGACCAAAAATACATGAAAAGTTTTCGGATAAATACCAGGGGCACAACTTCTTCCAATCTATTTCTAAGCATTTCAAGCACACTAGCAACATCATCTGGCGTGGTGTCATTTGTTGCTAAACCCTGAGAGGGTTGAGCTTCAAATAGTCGAACAGCTTCATTCAAGAGGTTTGCCTGCACCATCCATTCAGGTTGTGGTGGCTCTTGATCTACCGTAAGGTGCCCCTCAAAAAGATATCCTGAATCAACACAACGCGATAAACACGCGAAAGTTAAAGTAAACTATCTAAAAACATCCATAGCCCACAACTCACTAACATGAAAAAAGATACAAATTAAACATCAAGAAAAAAAGAAAAAAAAAACCTTCAAAAAGAAAATCACCTCTATTTTCACGATTCACTGCAGGTTGTGAAGTTTGTGAAGGGTTGTCTTCTAAATGCAAATGTTCCCTGGCCAGAGCAATGCAAGCCTTCAAGTGCTCCTTTTCAGAAGGTTCAGAAACAAACAATATAGCCTGCTCAAAAAGGCCCAGGCCAGCACTCCAGAAACCGGGTGCTGTATATCTCGTCTTCAACACTGTCGCAACTCGGCATATAACAGAATAAAACTGCCACCACCAATAACACCACAGTCAATTTATTGGCCTTTAATTATCCATCAAACAATAACAACATTAACCTATTCAAAGTACCCGTAACAAGAGCACTTATGAATGACCTAACAATGAAAGATCATTAGCAGGAATGAAACTAAAAGCATTCCTGACAGTGCCGTTCTAACCAGTTGACCTCATCATTAACATTAACAACATAAACACACACACACACACAGATAAATGCATACATACATATATCAATAGCATATTGTTTAATTTCCGTAATATGTTGAAAATGAGAGCCAAGGGAGGAAACCTCAATCCCAAGACTTATCGACAGGGCAGAGATAACCAGTAAATTACTGCCCATGTAGCACCGTCACTTTGGATTGAAAGGGTGTCCAGTAGTCGACACATGTCAGCAATGGCGGAGCTTGGCATGAATTTATGAGGGGGGCATAAATACACATATAACAATATAGCGAAATTGATACCAAATTGATGTTGGTGAGCAGTATATCACCTCTGTTTTATATAGAAATATTAGAGTGTAAAGTGAGCACTATCAACTGTTAATTAACAAATTAAAGGTAGATATTGTAGGTACATCGTAACAAATCATGAGTATGTTACAATAACAACCCTTGATTTTCTCACTTTACACTCTACTCACTTTAGAGGATCCCTGCACTGCTCTAATGTATAAAAAACTTTGGGCACCTCCACCTGTCCTATGAAGGTCCACCATTGCGTGTGAGAGTCTGACCCCGACATGACATGGTAATAACTTTTCTTTTATCAACAAGTCATACACATATAGTTACATTCAATTGCTATCATTTTCTTAAATTATTACTGGTGTCTAAGTATCAAAGTGTCTGGTGTATGTGTCAGCTCTCAAAACCGTCAACATTTCGCGCCATCCCAGCTACTCAATTCTCCCCCAACTCCTCATATAACATCCAACTATATTGCATACATAACATAACAGTATAAACTATAAATCAATCCAAACAAATTAAAAATCAGTTCTTTTTTACCAAACCCAAACAAACACAGAAAAATAAACAAAACCCAGAAATTAAATTGATAAATACACACCAGCAACTAATTATATACAATTACATCACAATTTTGTTGAATATTAATGAAGAATTGAAATCAAAGGAGTATACCGATTTTCGAAGAGAGGTGGAAGCTGATGGATACGTGGTTTGGAGCAGAGATTTGAGAGATGAAACAGCGTCTTCGAATTTCTGCTTCTTACCTAATTGTTTCTGTAATTCCTCTAATTCTTGTTTAACCAAATTCTCTGATTCCATTTTTTTTTCTCTTCTTTGTGGTTACGAAACTCAAATTCGAATTGAAATTTTAATGATTTTTCACTCAGATTTTGGAAATTGAGAAACCTTTTTTCTCTATGATTTTGTGATTTTTTTATATATTTGGTTTGGGAATTTATTTTCTTCGGCAAGGGGAAACTGAAGGGAATGATAGTCTACAAACGTTCCTACCGTTCTTTGAGTAAGTTATCCAATCATCTTTTGCCACGTCATTGATGATGAATGTTTGATTTCTCCCATAATGCTTTTGATCTATTATTAAAAAGCAAATGCTATATAGAACACAACACAAGTTTAATCTTTAAGGTATTGCGCAATTTGTTTATCTTCTATGATGTAATGGATAAAATGTTATTTTGGTATTTAGAAAATTTGTATTTACGATAAGAAAATTATGACGTGTTACACTTCAAAGAAAAAAGTTGCGATATAGTTTCATGAAGGACTATTTTAGTTTTCATATTATGAAATAAAGTGATTTTTTTTTTGAACTCTGAATCTTGTATATATTATGCATTGTTCCTATCAATTGAGTTAAGCTCACATGAAATAAAGTTATTTACTAGTGTCAAAAAATTATTTTGAATAATTTGAATTTTAATATATATCAATGGGTATTTTGATTTCAATTTTTGTAAATATAATTACATTTAACAAAATAGTTTTTTCATTGTTACTTTTAGCTTCCATTTCACTTGTAATAAACATTAAAAAAGATTATTATAAATAAAAAAATACTTACATATCAGTGTTACAATGGTGAGTGGTTACACAATAGCATCAATAAAAAATTAGGAATGGTTTCTATTGCAAAAAAGAAGGTAAGATCACATCTTAGTTAGCTTGAAAATCTACACAGAAGACTCAACAAATTAGTGTCACTTTTATCCTTCAAAGAAATTTAAACAATCAATCATAAATGACATGAGTTTACTTCATCAGTTAAAAAGTTCATGGTTGGTATTCTCACAGTCCACTACAAAACAAAAAGGTAATTTTGTTGTATCATCTTTCAATATATAAAACCATAAACTAATGTCAATTTTCTTCCAGGAAAGCCATATTGATGTCTCCTCTATTTGTGGAGAACTAAAATGAGTGTTTACTTATAAAGTTAATCAATGGAACTGTTATATGAAGCAGTCTATCAAAACTTTTCAAGTTTTTCTTCCTTATGCCAAAATCTCATAGCAAATAGATTACACCCCATACAAAGATTATAGGTAATAATATTTTACAAGCATTAACATGAGACAAGATCAAACTATGAAAAAGAATCATGAACAAGATCATTCATTGATAATATCACTAAATGAGAACAATGTTACATCTGACAATCAATTAAGAAAATTACAATATAATCTGTCAACAATCAAATCATTTGGTTAGCTTCCATATCTAGCTATGTTGCATGAAGAGAAAAAAATTAAGCACAAATCAAAATAAAATTCAAGCTAACAACGGAACATAAAAAATGGTTCATAACCAAAACCAAGATATTCAGCTAGGGCATTTCACTGTCAAACAGAAGCTTCTATCCTCGGCTCGAAAGAAAATGCGGACATAAACTCCATGACTTCTCCATTAATGCAACATTTTGGCAATTCAACCCAGTTGTTGGTTACCAAATCACAAAGAACATAAGTACATAGCTCAGGAGAGTTCAAGCATATAAAAATCCGAGAACCGGCACCAACACAATTGATATCCGGCTTCTTTCCGTACCATTCATGAGACATTGCTGCAGGCATCGCTGCAATCTGTTGCCAGCATCGGTTAGCCTCATCGAATCTCCACACCCTAAGACTTGTGGTTTCCAAGAATTCCGATAACAAAACAACTAACATCTCACCGTTACACTCCACAATATCGATAGAGTACTCGCAGAAAACTGGCAACAACCTAGGGTACTCAAAGAAACACTTGCAGGTCAAATTGCAAGCTACAACGGTCCCAGATGAACTCAAAAAATAGACTATCTCTTGACCATCTTTGTTAGTAATGACCGACGAATATTGCTTGGTTGGACTTCTCTGCATGCTACTTGCCACCACATTTCCAGCCTTGCTCAGGAAGTACACAACATTGTCATCGGTTGAATCACAATCAGCTGAACTATCATCGACCTTCCTCCCAAGAGCATTCTCGTCTTCCCAACAAGCAGAGCTTGAGTTATAGACTTTAAACGAAAGACTGGGAAGTTCACCGAAGACTAATACAATCTTGTAGGATATTTGGCCATTGAAAGATGTAGAACTCATAACAACAGCATTTAGAGATTGATTTTCTGAGGCAAAATTCAATGGAGGAAGTTCACTAGAAGATCCGGTCACAGGATTGGACACAATGAAGTTTCCCAACGATGTTCGGTAACAAACCAGGCCATTAGAAGCTGCAACAGGAATGCAACTTTTGTTGGAATCTTCGAGCAGAAGATTCGGATGATTGAGTCTTTTCCAACTGTTTTCAGCGGAGTCAAAGATGACAGACTGGTTGAGATCAGGAGCAACCATGAAAAACCAAGGATCCCTTGTGGGGATGTGTGAGCAAGCGAGCTTGAAACTCGCAGAATCAGCAGCTGATTTCCATCTTTTGCACACCGAAGTAAGGCGAAAGAAACTGGAAGTCGGTAACCACGAAAGTACCTTTTCAAAAACATCTTCATTCAGGTCATCCAGTGAAAAACTATTGAATCCATTCTCCGGAGACTTTCTTTTCAATCTATGTTCCATTGACCGCAAATTTAGAGCAAACAACTGCAGAAACAAAAGAACTAAGATGTTAGTACCAACAAAAACAAAAAAAATCAATTTTTCAGAACCAATTGATAAGAATAATAACTTTCATATGAACACATTAACATATCATGAAAAAGCTCAAAACTTTCCCATTCATTCTCCAACCCCTTTTAATTTTTGCATAAAAATTGCAAAGCTTGATTCATTTTGATAACAAAACAAATTAAAGGTCAAGACTTTATATAACTTTTAAAAAACCCACTTAGCTTAAGAAGCTATTCATCAAAGTTCACAAGCAAAGATTAACCCTGACACCTCAATTACAAACAGTAAACAAAATTTCACCCCTTTTACTAAAAACCCTCAAACAATGACCAGTTAAAATAAAAAATTTAAAAATTCTAAATAATACTAAAAACACTAACTAAAAAAACAGATATTCAAAAGGGTTTACAATAATGATGATATAATACAAGAACAAGATGATGAATGAAAGTAAGAACAAAAAAGTACCTGAAGGAAGTGAAGGTGTTTCAGAAGCTGCAAGTGCAAGGTGAGAGTGTAAAACACCCAAGAGACAGAAGAGAGAATGAATGAATGAAAATGGGGGTATGGATTAGGTGTTTAAAATGAAATCCAAAAAAAGTGAAAAAGGAAAAGTGAATTTGTCCACAACACAAAGAGAGAGGGAGGAAGGTTCGTAGGTATCACTTTTATATAAAAAATAATATTTGTTGAACAACAATGGATTGTTGACACTTTGACAGTACTCACAAAGACACAAACACACGCACAAACAAAGCAACACACACGAGTGGCTTAATGTTAGTGTTACATTGGATAGATTCGGATCATATCTATATCTCTGTGTCAACGGATTTTCTTATGTCAATTTTTTCATTAATAACATTTTGGACGGTATTTTATAACATTATTATTTGGTACTACTTAACAAATGGGTCAACTTATCATAAAAATAACAAATGACATCAAAATTTGGTACCCCCGTTATATATAAGACAAAAATATGAAAATTGCGTCAAAATATTATGAAAATAAATATAAGACAAAAATGATAATTTAGTTTGAAAATGGTTTTTTAATTATTATTATTTTGGTGCAATGGTTTTTTAATTTTTAATTACCAAATATCTATTTTGTTTTCATTTTATCTTATTCTAAAAATTAGCACTGTAAGCGTTAAAATGAAATTTTACTATTTTCACATATAATGTTTGCAAAAATAAAATAGTAGATTGGAAAAAAGTGACAACTTATATTAAAAGTGAAAATAGAAAATATATTTTAAAAACATGTCTTTTTGGTTTTGACAAATATGAAAATGAGTGTGATTCCTTATATTTAAATTATCAAAACTAAAATGAATATAAACTTTTACATGAATTTTACAATAAGAAGTTGGATAAATAAAATCCACTACTATATGCCAATATGTACTAGTAAGACATAAGTAGTTGACTCTTGTTAGAAGACAATCTAATCTATAGGAGCTTTGGATTCGGGTTGAAAAAATGAAAAAGCACAGAAACAAAAAAACTAGTGTCACATTAAATTAATAATTTGATGTTGCATAAAAGAAAGAGAAAGTGGAATCACGATGTTAAATTGTCAAAGGTAAAGTGTTGGGTTTTGCAATGTGACTAGTGTTGCAGCTGACCCTTCCCAAGCAAAAGTAAGAAGCAACCACTTTTGGCTCCTCGTTATGGAATCTTTGTCTTCTTTTATTACAAAGTCAATGCTCCTCAAACCCCATTCACAAGACAAGTATTCTTAACACTAGATTTGTGGAGGAAAATATGGAAAAGTAATGGCCGTTTATTTTGATCTTTTTTTTGTTCTTCTTTTCTTGTTCCTCGTGTGTGTGTGTGTGTGTTTTCACTTCAAGTAGAAGCTAACTTACATAAACAAAAGTCATTAGGCTAATGCAGGCTTATTTGTTTAATAAATTGGTTTTGCTTTTTTGGCTCTTTAAGGTTTCACATTTTCATCTTAATGCAATAGAAAAGAAGAGTCTAATGAACTTCATCTGTGGAATCTGGATAATAAAGGGCATAGAACATGTTGACAAAGCATCTAAGCCTCACTTGAAAATATATCTTTGGTAAAGTGACCGTTTACTTTTTTTAGATGTTTATGCAATCAACAATGCTCTTTACACTCATTTAAGAATCAAAACTAAATTCTTGAAAGAAAAGAATCAAAACAAAACAAAACAAAATTTATTGTGTTTGGAAAATTTGAAAGTTGTGTTCACATCTCGTGTCCGAAAAACTATCCAATTTCTAGTTTCTTAAGTTCACGATGATGTTGGTCTTGGAACGTAAGATTACGAATCACGGACAACTACTACCAATGTCATGTCACGTGTGGGTTTTACGGTTGATTACTTTGATAGTCATCTATGGTTGATTGGTACCAACAAAATAATACAAATTCTAATGATGATTGACGGTGTTTTTTGGAAGTGGAAACTCACAATACTCTTTGTTCGTATGATCGAGACTGCGGCCTAATCAATATCAATTCAAGAAAAAACAATATGATTTGAGTTGTGAACATGCATATTCATATTCTCTTATTTTTCTCGATTAACACTGATTAAGTCTCATTCGTGAGGACGAAAATGATTGTGTGTTCTCGACTTTCGGAAGGTGACAAATACCGCCATTGGAACACAAAATAAATTGTAAAGGCATTTCCAATGCTATAACACAAGTTAGATTCTTAACTATTTCTTATGGACCTAGAAGTGCCACAGAATTTCAAAACTATTTCATCTTTTCACCAAACTCAATTTTTAGCGTGTTTGTTTTCGTGACAGAAACTCATCAGATGTGCGGTTAACTAACTTGGGGTTATACTTCGTAACCAAACACTCACTTTGTTCTTAATTTACTTTACAATCCATCCACAATGGCTAAGAACATGTTATTGCTCAATGGCCGCCAAATCATACTCCTCCAGTGCTACAAAAAATATTACTAAAACTGTACTCCTGTATTCATAAAAAACATGGACATACAATTGATATCAGTGGTAAAGTGACCATTTATATAGTTAGATTAGATGTCTATGCAATCAAAAAATGGTCTTCAAATTCCCATATAAGAATCTCAGTAAAACTTGTTTTACTGTCTAGGTCACAATGTGTACAGACTAGTTATATGACTAGGACATGTATATTCAAAACAACTTATGGAACCAAAAAGAAAAACTCTTTAATGTATGACCTTGATAGTAAAATAAGTTTGCTGACATTCTTATATGGATGGAAAAAATGTGTTAGAAGGGGAGGTCCTATTAAAGGTGGCAACAATCAAGTTCTCGAGTGGAGATTAGGCTAAGTCAATTAATAATTCGCACCGGAAACATGATTAAAAAAACAAAAGCAATAGATACAAAAAAAAAGCAAAAGCAATATTGAACAAAGGAAAATTGAACTGAAATTTGGATTGGAGGCTACACAGAAGACCTAGCTTACATCTTTCCTTCAATATCACGAATTCTTTATTTCTTATTTGTTTTGTGTGAACTATCAAAATAAATGACATGTAGGAAATCTGTTTCATCACATAAGATCATTGACCCTCCACGTTTTCAGGCTTCCGACATGTGATAATGGCAAACTTAATCACACCCTTCCTGAATCCTTCTATCATCAATGGCATAGCTAAAGCTCCTTTTATAGTTTTTAGTCCTGCACACAATAACAAAAATGACATAATTCTAATTAAGTCGTTTCATCCAACAAGATCATTATCAATTTTTGTACTCCCTCGGTCACATATCGAGCGTCACTTTAGTTAGATTATTTCACACATACTCAGAAAAGGTATACATAAATGAAAGAGTGTAACAATTTTACAAAAGTATTCATATAAACCATTAACTGTTGGCCGTTATCCTAAATACATACTGGAGTATATAACATTAATGTTGGATCAGAACTGAAAATAATTAATGTTGTTATATCAAACACGTAACACAACACGGAGATATAAGGTTGGCTTGGTGATTGGGTGGGGGAGTTTAGGAGAGGAGTGATAAGGAGGTTGAGGGTTCGATCTCCACCCTCAACAAAATACTAACAATAGCGAAATATGTCGTTTAGGGAAAAAAATTGTAAAGCAGCACTTATTTTGAGACGTTTTTCTTATGCTAATGTGACACTCAATAGAGGGTGGAGAGTATTTAATAAGATTTATGATTTTAAACAAAGGGGCTGTTTGTAAATGCAATATAAAATGTTGAGCTTACCACTCCGCAAGATTGAGGTGAAACCCTTCCATGTTAACGCTGAACGTATCACAGCTGGCCAAAATGGAGCAACAAAGGGAGACCAATCTGCTGATTTGATGTCCTAGATAGATAGCAACCAAACATGTCAATACAACCAGACAACCTAACTTGATAGCACATAGTGATTGTTTTAAGTGCTTATTCAATAAATTATTATATGCAACTATCTCATTTGAATTAGCTTCTAACTTCCTAAAGTTTTTCCATATCAATAAGTTTACAGTCGTTTACATGTAATGCAGTCTTATAAGCTTACAAGATCTTGTGAAAAATTGAGATATAAAAAGCTATTTTCAACTAATATAAGAAATTGTTTAAAAAACTAATAGTTAATAACAAGTGTATCCAAATACTAATATAAGTGTTCACTGTTCACGTAGACTCAAATAAACTCTTTAACATTTCTCAACTCATAGCAGAGAATGAAAATTTTACAATTAGGTATATCAATTAACTACCTGAAGGGACATGGTTTCAAGTAATTTGACGTAATCAGCAGTTGAGCACCACTCTGGAAGATAAAATGAATCACATATCTTCTTCAAGAGATCCTTCTCCCATTGTTGTAGGGATTCTTCATCCGGGCGAAGATCCCTATGACACCATGTTACTATTATTATGGTGCCACCCGGTGCTGCTACCCGAGCTAACTCTCCAACAAACTGAAACAGTTTTTGTATGAAACGGGAAACTGAAATGAGATTGATTACAACTTTACTAGCATAAAGAACAGAAAATATCAAATAAAGTGGAGGGAAGTATGCAAGTGAGACAGCAAGAGAAATTGGGACCTTTGGTTTGTTAGGCATATGCTCTCCACTCTCCATTGACCACACTAGATCAAACTGGCCGTCAGGGAATGGTTGTTCTAGAGCGTCAGCAACTTGAAAGGAAACCTACAATTGCATTGCATAAACAGTAAAGGTAAATATTAAATCAGCCACGTGATGAAGCACTGACATAAAGACACAGACACCAAACACGATACTGACATTGATACATAGACCAATAATAATTTTAAATAATGAAAGTGATTGAATATAATCACATGTGCAAGTATCACGTTGCTGTCAGACACATGTCAAATATGATACATGTTTTTAATCAGAAGTGTCCGGTGCTACATAGGCCACATATGAGTAGATTCTATTCTATACAAGTTCTTAAAGGTGAGATTCATTATAATAATTACATAACATAGTTGAACACATTGAGCATCAAGTGGTAAAATGTGTAAAAGTAGATGATAAAGGAGAAAATGCACAGAAAGAAAGACCTTATCAGCTATTCCTTGAGCAGCAGCTAGAGAATTAGCTCTTTCAGCTTGAACAGGGCTGAGAGTGATGCCTACACAGCTTGCCCCAAATTTCTTGGCCAGGTACCTTGAACTGCCCCCTATGCCACACCCAACATCAACTACCCTCTTTGGCCATTTTGATGGATCCTCTGAGCATTCATGCATCAATAACAGCAGGTAGTCAGTACTAGCCAGTCCAACCAGGATAAAATTTACCAGAAAAAAATGGAAAAGAGATAATAATTACTGCTGTTAATAACATCTGAAATTACACAGACATAGTATCTTAGTATTCTCCAATTGAGAAGTGGTTTTTGAGTTATTTACAGTAACTAAAATCTTTTTTCTATGTAGCACCAAGACTTCAAATTGAAGATGTAGTTGGTGTTACACGACATCAACCTATGTGGTTATATTCAATCACCTCCATTTTTTCAATGTATTATCATTGTCTTCGTGTCAATGTCGTGTCTAATGTCCATGTCTCTGCTTCATAACTTTGAATAAGCAATCATTTTAGTCCCTAAATGGGCGAGGAAATGTCACTATAGTCTCTAAATGTATTGAAATTATAAAAACATCTCTAAGTGTGTCTTCGAGTGTGCCTTTGGTTAGTAATTCCATAGACCAAATTGACTAACTAACCAACAAAAGACACATACGAGGACCAAATTGACCAGCAAAAAACATATTTATACACATTTTGTAATTTTGATACATTCAGAGACTAATGATAGCGACTCACACATTCAATGATCAAAATGACAATTTACTCCAATAAACATATTTAACTCTGAGTGTTAAGTGTCATGTATAATGTTGGTGTCTCTGCTTCATAGCTTTGCGTAAACAATCATTTTGATCTTTAAATGCGTGAGTTGTTGTCTATATAGTCCATTAATATTTCGAAATTACAAAAACATCTCTAAGTGTGTCTTATGTTAGTAATTTCATGGACCAAATCGATCAATGAAAGACATGTCTGATAACCAAACTAACCAAAGAAAGAAACATACAAGGCAAAACTCACTAACAAAATACACGTTTATATATGTTTATCGTAATTTTGATACATTTGACGACTATAGTAACAACAACTCACACATTCAACTACCAAACCTAACAATTTAATTCATAGGTTTTGTTTGTTCCCCGAAGATGATAAACTAATGATTGAAAATCCTTATTTTTTCGTCTAAGGCCCTGTTTGGATATACATCTTAATTTGCAACTTATAGCGTAAAACACCTATCATTATAAACACTTATAAGCTTTTTCTATAACAAAAGAATAAAATAAAGTTAAATTATTTTTGTATAAGCTCAAATAATTCAATCAAATTATGTTCTCCTTTTTTGTGTTAACCCTTGGGTTATGGGTTCTGCTAATCCAGAGTTCGGTTGGAAAGCAAGGAAAGTCTAGTCAAGAATTGTTCCACTAATAAAACTAAGGTTTATCTGAACTATCCATTATCCATGAAAGTCATTAACCACTTGAGTCCAATTGTAGTGAATTTGATTTGAACATAGTCAAATTCAAAACCAAACAATAATATATACATTAATGCATTAGTAAGTGATAAGATAAGATAATAGTACAAAGTGAACAGTGAAAAAGAATACCAGAGAGAGAAGCAAAAGTCAAAGATTTTTCAATCATACGGATCTGAGCAGCACGATGATCAGAAACAGAAACAGTAGAATCAGGATCATAAAAACCATGATGCATATGATCACCCCAAATATTCTCCCATATACCAGAAGACTCATCGTAAAACTCAGCAATACCCAACTGAAGTTTCTTCTTCTCTTCTTCTTCCATTACCACCATCACTTCTTTCACCGCCGCCATTGATACACGCAATGACCCTTTTCTTCTTCTACTGTGGAATGGTACAGTAGTAGTAGTAGTAGTAGCAATGATAGTGTCTCTGTGGTGCTGAGGAAGTGTGTGTGTGCAGTGTAATAATGAACAAGAGATTCTCGTTGTTGTAACAACCATGGTTGTGTTGTGTGTTAGTGTTACCATACCACTTGCAACGGTACACGCGCAATACAACAAAAAACACAATTTTTGCTGGATTTTGTTGTTACTACTAAATAAATCATAATTCTAGGTACGCACGAAACCAAAGTGGGATTTTTTTGGTTGCTACAAAGACATGTACGTATGATGACGAATTGTTATTTTCATAATTGACCTGACTAAATGATAAGATCATGTCCACAGATCTTATTTCATTTTCAATCATAAAAAATATCGAAATTGTTAAATTAGACGTTATGTCGGAATTTGAGCTTCGATTCCACTATTTTTGTATGTTAGTTTTCAAAAATTATTTCGTTTACTATAAAAAAAATGGATAAAATCATGATTTTTTTTTCTGCGTATAAATTTAAGAAAAAAAAAAGATCGTGATCTTTGGTGAATTTATATACTAAAAAACATAAATGAAATTTGATTTAATTCGTAAGAAATTGATTCATTGGATTCAAATACGGATGACATGTAATACTAATTGGGAGTCCAACTGTTTAAACTTTTTTACCAAAAATGAAAACAATGGAGGACATAATCGACTTACCGCATAGGTGAAGACAAATGAACACCAAATACATGGTTGAAAATTTTACACGTAACTGCTTTCATTCCCAATCTTTGATTATTTAAGATATTTTCTATTGAGGTTAACAAAAATCATTTAATTGATTTCTTCAAAAAAAAAATCATTTAATTGATGTATATTATTTACATTAAATAGTTTTTTTATCAAATTTTTTATATTAAACATTTGGGTTATTTGAAAATAAAAATTCAAACACCATTTGTGATGTAGTTTTAGATGTCCAAACATCATTTCTCAATATTAAAATATCCTTAATTTATCCTTAGTTATACTCCATGATATTTTTGTTACACTTCTAATTGACAAAAATGTCCTTAATCCTTTTCGAATATTTAACCAATAGCCTTTTTAATGTGCGTGGATTAGGGGAGCGTGTGAAGAAAAGTATGTTAAAGGATTTGGTGAAAAATCACAATGTAGATTTTTTGGCAATTCAAGAGACTAAACTAGAGGCGATTTCAAATTCTTTGTGCTATAATATTTGGGGTGGAGATGGTTGCGATTGGGCTTTCCTCCCTTCCGTTTGCAATAGCGGGGGAATTCTTTCCTCATGGAGGAAGTCTAACTCTTCTATTCTTTTCTCGTTAACGGGAGAAGGCTTTGTTTGTGTTTGTTTGGAGTGGGGAGTTCATAAACCGAGATGCTTCGTAGTGAATGTTTTCTCAAAGTGTGACCTTCCGGCAAAGAATAGGCTTTGGGACAATCTTGTGTTGGTGAAAAATACTTTTGGCGATGGTGTGTGATGTGTTATAGGTGATTTTAATGCGGTTACTTCTTCGAGAGAAAGAAGAGGGGTTAATGAAGAGACGTCTTCAGGGATTCAATTCTTTTTTGTCGGATGTGAAACTACTTGATTTAAATCCCCTTGGTAGGAATTTTACTTGGTATCATTCTAATGGTAGAGTGATGAGTCGAATTGATAGAGCTCTTTGTATCGGAAGGGTGGAGTAGTTGTTGGGGAAGTACTTCGTTATGGGTTCTTCCTAGAACTATTTCGGACCATTGCCCATTGCTCCTCAAAAGTGGTGATCTTGATTGGGGGCCTAAACCTTTTTCGTTTTAATAATTATTGGTTGGAAAATCGAAACTTCAAGAAATTGGTTGAGGAGGTGTGGAGAAGTTATAGGGGAGAAGGGTGGATGGGGGTAATTTTGAAGAATAAATTAAAAGCCCTCAAAGAGGAAATTAGAGTGTGGAACAAGATAGAATATGGGGATGTAAATACTAAAGTGGATAAACTCATTGTGGAGATTGCGGAGCTAGATGTTCATGGAGAGATTGGATTGTTGAGTTCGGAAGATGTGGAGGTGAGGAAGAAGAAGTTTGAAGCTATGTGGAGGCTTCTTAGAAGTAAGGATGCTAGTATTTTCCAAAGATCCAAATCTAAGTGGCTAAAAGAGGGGGATGCAAACTCTAAGTATTTTCATAGATGTGTGAAAGCAAGGGCAACCCGGAATTCTCTAAAGGCTATCAATGTCGATGGTGTTTGGGTGGAATCACCAACGGATGTAAGGCAAGTGGTGGTAGATTACTTTAGAAATCACATGGCGAAGTCATATTGGGAGAGGCCTACCTTGGATGGAGTGGATTTTGCGATGTTATCCGAGGAAGATAATATGGAGCTTATTGCTCCTTTTTCTTTGTTGGAAATTGAAGAAGTGATCAAAACTAGTGATGGTAATAAAAGCTCGGGTCCCGATGGCTTTAATTTTGTGTTCTTCAAAGAGTTTTGGTATCTTTTGAAACATGAGATTCGGATTTTGTTTGATCAATTTCATGCAAACGAGGTGATTCCTAAGAGCTTTGTCTCCTTTTTTGTTACTCTTATTCCAAAAGTTAATGCTCTGATGTCTCTCAACCAATATCGTCCAATCTCTCTTTTGGGAAGTTTGTATAAGCTTCTTGCAAAAGTGTTAGCAAAGAGACTCTCTAAGGTGATGAATTCTATTATCTCGGTTTCTCAATCGACTTTTTTAAAGGGGAGGCATTTGGTGGATGGTGTTTTAATTGTGAATGAGGTGGTGGACTTGGCCAAAAGGGCGAATCAGGAATGTTTGATTATAAAGGTGGATTTCGAGAAGACTTATGATTCGGTAAATTGGGGTTTTCTTGAATATATGATGAGAAGGGTGGGTATAGAGGCAAAATGGGTGAGGTGGATAAAGGCTTGTGTGTTTGGAGGTAATATGTCAATCCTAGTAAATGGGAGCCCGACCAAAGAGATAAGTGTGCAAAGAGGCCTCAAGCAAGGTGATCCGTTAGCGCCGTTTTTGTTCCTTTTGGTGGCGGAAGGTTTTAGTGGGTTGATGACAAATGCGGTCAATCGTAATTTGTTTAAAGGGTTTGAGGTGAAGAGAGGTGGAATGGTGGTTTTTCATTTGCAATATGCCGATGACACTTTATGTATTGGTGAACCAACAGTTGATAATCTTTGGTTGTTGAAAGCCGTCCTTAGAGGTTTTGAAATGGCGTTGGGGTTGAAAGTTAATTTCCATAAAAGTTCACTTATTGGAGTTAATGTGCAAAAAGACTTTATGGAGGCGGCGTGTAATTTTTTACATTGTAGAGAGGGAGCCATTCCTTTCAAATATTTAGGATTGCCGGTTGGTGCTAATTCCAGGAAGTTGTCAACTTGGGAGCCAATGTTGGACCAATTGAAGAAAAGGCTTAACTCTTGGGAAAACAAGTATGTCAGTTTAGGAGGTAGAATTGTTCTTAATTCCGTTTTAAATGCTATTCCTATCTTCTACTTATCCTTCTTGAAGATTCCGACAAAGGTGCTTAAGATGGTCACCCGAATCCAAAGAGAGTTTCTTTGGGGAGGAGTTCGTGGAGGTCGGAAAGTTTGTTGGGTAAAGTGGAGGAAGGTTTGTCAACCAAGAAGTAATGGAGGCCTAGGGGTTAGGGATGTAAAGTTGGTGAATTTGAGTCTTTTGGCTAAGTGGAAATGGCGCTTACTCCAAGAGGAGCAACCTCTTTGGAAAAGGGTGTTGGTAGATAAATATGGTGATCATGTTAGAGGGTTGGCATCGGGCGAGGGAGTTAGGTGGCCTAGATTCACCTCACTTTGGTGGAGGAATTTAATGTCTTTGGATGAGGGTTTTGGAGGTTATTGGTTCACAGATAGGGTGAGAAGGAAGATAGGTAATGGAATGCTAACTAGTTTTTGGAAGGATGGGTGGATGGGGGAAGTGCCTTTCTACAACTTGATCCCTAGGCTTTACTCTCTTTAAATTGTAAGGAAGCTAGGGTGAGGGACGTGGTTGTGCTTCAAGGTGGGGGGCGACATTGGAATATAACTTGGAGGAGGCAACCGTTTTTGTGGGAGGTCAACCTTATTGCTAATTTGATGGCTCTCTTAGAGGACGTTACATTCAATGGCGAGGTGGATAAGTGGATGTGGATGCCGGATGAGGATGGTTTGTTTTCGGTAAAATCCACCTATGTCATATTACAAAATATATTGCTTGTGGATGACGGTGTTGGGGACTTAGAAAAGGGTTTTTTTTTCTTTAATTTGGAAGAGTCCGGTTCCATCAAAGATAGTGGCGTTCTCGTGGTCCTTACTCCTTGATCGTATTCCGACGAGAGACAATCTTGCGCTTCGCCACATCTTAGATCCGGATGCGTCCCTTCTTTGTGTTTTGTGTGGGAGGCGGCCGGAGACTTCTACCCACCTATTCTTACATTGTAATGTTTCCTCTTTAATTTGGCGTGAAATCTTGAATTGGCTTGAGTCTAACTTTATTACTTCATATAATTTATTTGTTCAATATGAATGTTGGAATGGTAAAGCAAACTCGAAGAGACTTAAGAAGGGGTTTTGGTTGATTTGGCACGCAACACTTTGGTTGATTTGGGAGGAAAGAAACGCAAGGATTTTCACGAATCAAAGGAAGGAAGTGGAGGAGATTGTCGACGAAATCAAAGCGGTTTCTTGGGTTTGGACACTGAGTAGGTTAAAGATAGCTTCTTTCCTCTTCTATGAGTGGACTTGGAATCCTAGAAAGTGCCTAAGTAGGAGACGAACGCCGCTGTCTTTTTTGGATCTGCTAGGGGAGTTTTCTATTCTGCTCCTTTTGCTGTTGTAGCAGGTTATGTATTGTTGGTTCGGCAATTTGGGAGGGATTATGTACATTTTCATTTTTTGGGGTTTGGCTTTTTTGCACCTTTCCTGTTGCTGTGCTTATATTTTCTGTTGTGCCCTTAGACGCTGCTTGCTTTGTTACAATAGGCTGGGCATCTTTATTTGTTGTAACAGCTTGCCAATTTTTGCACTCCTGGTGCTTGGCCTTTGAATATATGTGGTTTCAAATAAAAAACCTATTTCTCTCCTCTTTCTTTGTCTTTTTCTTTGACTCAATTTCCTTGACCATTTTTGTGTTCCATTTATTTCTGATGCAGTAGAGGTATACATCAAGTATTGAAAAAAAATGAGTAAATAGGCAATTACCCCCTCGAAATTGTAAGTTTCGTCAATTATCCCTCTGAAATTAACAAAACTTCAATTACCCCCCTGAAATTGCACAAAGTTAATCAATTTACCCCTTCCGTCAAATTCTTCTGTTAGTCAACATGACCTTTTGCAAATACCCTCCCTGAAGTTTTGCACTTATGTGCAAAATACTTCCCGAACTTGAAAATTTATATTTTTTCTTCTTCTTATCCTTGACTCAAAAGATATTAAAGGCAAACAATTAATAGTTAACTTTAATACTTTAAACTCTCCAATATAAATATTGCAATCCAATATTACAATTAATATTTGGATACTTTACATGTGTATCTCGAATAGATATACATTCAAGATGATTATGGTGGTACCACAGGGACATTTGCCAACAACATGGCTTCGAGTAAGGAGTGTATCCAAGGCAGGCCAAGTTGATGATGATGAGAATGGGATTATAGATATCAAGAGAGAAGATGCAGGCCAAGTTGATGATGATGATGAGAATAACCAATTCAAAATATCTCAAGTTTTGGGACATTCAACAGAAATTACATTAAAGAGATCACAAGTTAAGGTTGGTATGAGTTTTGAGTTTAGAACAACTATAGGTATCAAGACTTAATATTTACTTAACTTTGTTTTGCATTAAATTGCTCCAAGATAGAGTAACTTGTGGCTGTCAAATCAACATAAATGCACACGAGTACATTATTTCATCTGCTGTTAAATTTCCTTTATTCTTTTCTTTCCGTGTATGTTTTTTTTTTATGTACAAATGTGAGATATTGCAAGATTAGTTAAAGTTGACTGTTAATTGTTTCTTTTAATATCTTTTGAGCAATAAGAAAAAAAATATATAATGCAAAATTTCAGGGGGTATTTGCAAAACGTCATATTAACTAACAGAAAAATTTGACGGAGGGGGTAAATTAATTAACGTTGTACAACTTCAAGGGGGTAATTGAAGTTTTGTTAATTTCAGGGGAGTAATTGACGAAACTTACAATTTCAGGGAGGTAATTGCTTATTTACTCTGAAAAAATATATTTATACTCCCTCCGTCTCACAATTATTGTCTCTTTAATATTTTTTTCTTTTTCTCAAAATAATTGTCACTTTACAATGCAGCATTTATTATTTTTTTTCCACTATTATACCTTTATTTATTGAATTTCATCCAACTTAACTACTCCATTAACTACAATTAATAAGGGTGTTTTAGTAAATGTTACTAATTTTACCATTGAAATCAACACAATTAATCGTTTTAGTAAATGTTACTAATTTTACCATTGAAATCAATACAATTAATCATTTTATTAATAATCGTGCGCAAACCTTAAACGGCTAATATTGTGAGATGGAGGGAGTACATGATTTGAAAATATGAATGTTGACATGAACCAGGCAAGTGTCCGTGAATTTGGCTAAAATTGTGTACTAAATTATGAGTTCATACTCAACAAAATATAACATATTTGTATTTCACTTCACTTAGATATGACGTCATGTAATACCTACCTATGTGATTTTTCTAAGGCAGTAAGTGTACGGATATGGATTCGGTGCTGTTACAGCAGGACGCTGTAACAGATTTTGGCCGTACGATCTCTAATCGACGGCTGAGATTGTTTTACCGTGTAAAATTGATTTTTAATCTGAATCATCAGATCACAAATCAATGGTCAAGATTCCCTACAGCGTGAAACTGCGTGCTGCTTTTACAGTAGGGAATCCTGATCCGTAAGTTTACACATATAATTGAATTGACTTCACTTTTTATATATGCATATTAAAAAATTGCAGGTTGTACATGAATTGTTTGCTTACAATTGAAGACTATTATTGACTATCGAATCTAGACCATTTCTTAACGTACATGAACTTAATCCACATATTATTCTTAAACATGGAAGAAAAACCAATAGAAACACAACAAAAATATGTTCGTTATAGTATGCAGATGTTGTAGTTCGAACTCTGAATTTCAGACTTAGCCACCTTAATAGTGAATTTCAGGTCATTAGATTACTTGACCACAAAAAAGAAAAAAACCACTTTTCACCGAAGAGATTTATGAGAAAATTCACCTAAAAACACATTTAAGATCACTTAAATGTGCAATGAAATTTTAAAGATGCTACTCACTTTTATCATTCCATTAATCACATGCTTAAACAAGCATTATCTAAAAACTCTATTTTTCGAAACAACACTCTTTGATTATGCATTACCTGAGCGTCGGTACTTTTTTAGGTTTCTGAGGTAGTGAGTTCATGACTATGTGAGTTGACAAGTTAGCTCATTTTTATGATACATAGTTGAATGTATATAGTTTTTACAAATCATAAAAGAATTGACTCCTGCTATAATAGTATATGGTAAAAAATTGTGGAAATCTTGCAGTTGTCCACTGTTCTTCAAACTGTGAACCTGTTCATAAATTTGTACAATCATACCCAAGGGCAAAGTATTTTGTACCAGAAACAAATTTCTTAATAATGAAACTAGATTAGAAAGTCAGCAGTCAAAACAATAGAGATCTATGTAGTAAAATAAAAAAATTATGCTTTTCTTTATGTACAGAATGAAGGAAAATAAGGACCAAGGAATTATGCTCTATCAGTATAATTAATTAAATTAGATAATCCATCTAGAAAAGTTAAAATGAGATCCAAGGTTTCCACAAATTTAGAAACCCCAGAAAAAAATTTCCCAACTCACCACCTCTTTCCGATGATGGGATATAAATGATATGAAGAATTTAAATTTAAAAAACTAGACCTACATTAGTAACTTATCCGCTGATATTTCCACTTTCTTAATTCCATTTCCTCGGTCCTTTTCTGTGGGAAAGGAAGCACCACTGGAAAATAGAGTACCAGTATCTTCATGTGGAGTAGCAGATTGGTTTGCACTAACATATCCATTGCCATAATATGCATCGTCGTTAGCTGTTAGCAACTTGCATTTAACCGCATCTGTATCTTCCAAATCTTCCTCCACATTTCGATAATCTATTGAAAGAGAAGAATGCTTATCCAAGAAAGAAAAATCATTTGGTAAACCTGGAGAAGGACAAGATCCAGCCACACCAGTATCATCTTGATCTTGAGCGCAGCCTGAAGTCTCTTCTATAGGTCTTCCCATATCCACATCCATCAAATTTTCGACAACATGAGAAATGGGTAAATAAGATGATTCATCAACAGCACTATAAGAAATATCATTACCATTATCAGTTGACTCAACATCAATCATGTTTGTGTCCTTCACATTTGAGAGTGTGTCCGCAGACTGCTCTCTTTTAACTTCGGAGTTCAATTGAATGGAGGACTCGTATTCATAACCAGAAGAAACCTTCAATTCTTGACTAATATCAGATGGTGAAATCTCACAATCTCTACTGCAAGCCAACACCTTCACGTTTGAGAGTGTGTCCTCAGACTGCTCTCTTTTAGCTTCTGAGTTCAATTCAATGGAGGACTCGTATTCATCACCAGAAGAAACCTTCGACTCTGGACTAATATCAGACGGTGAAACCTCACAATCTCTATTGCAAACCAGAGCCTTCACATTTGAGAGGCATTCAGCTTCTTCAGTTTTGCCAGGTTCCACTTCCACTGTTCGCTCTTCTACTTTCCCTGAAGATTTGGTAGTTTGAATTTGAAGGCTTGATGGTCGGGCAGTACACCTGTCCAGAATCAAAACAAGAATTACTTGCCATTTCACTCAGACTAATTGGCACAAATTACTATTAAAAAAGTTATATGAATGATGCATCTTCCCAACATCAAATATCGTAACCATTCTTTAAACAAACACCAGATAACGGTAAGTTATTCAAATAACCACCAGAGGTCTCAATAGGTGGAAAACAATTTCTAAGTTCTAAAATTTGAAGGTCAGAGCAAATGCAGTATGTATTGGAATACAAAACTAAACATTCAATCTAAAATTATCTGAGCAAATTATTAAATGTTTAAAGTTTAAAAAACTGAATATATCACCTAGGCAAGGGGTTCAACATGTAAACCAAATTTTTTTTTGAGGGAAGGATACCTTTTATAAAGCAGCATGTATGCTCCCTGAGAAAGCACCTCCTCCAATTCCACACAAGCAACCTTAGAAATGTAATGCCACACAAATGAGGATACTTAGAGTTCAAAAGCTAAAAAGTATGCAGCGACCAAAAAGAAAAATAGTAAATAGTAAAAAGTTTCATTGGGATAAATCTACCTTTGAGTCATCAATCCTATACCAGTTTCCCCGGAAATCCTTGATGTAGCAGATGTAATGACCAAAAAATGAAGCATTTAACATATCAATATGAACTACAACAGCATACAAATTATAGATATCAGACCCATCTCCAGCTTCACTCATGTAAGGGCTAAGATTTAAAATCTCAGGGAAGGCTACTCTTTTGTTAAGTTTTCCAAACCTCCCACTCTGCATGTACAACATCCCAAAAAAACATGAGAAAATTTGACAAAGAAAGTTCACGTAGGCCTGAAGTTTCAAGTTTCTATGTATTAGCAGGAAAAATATGAAAGTGCAATTAAACAGTATATAGTTATAATCATGCTGCATTGGCAATGTATAATTCATATCACATGAAGCACAAAGGGGAAGTACTAGAAATGATACGACTGAAATCTAAACTATAAACAACCTAAAGCATCTGACAACAAACAGTCTATAGAACATATTACTCAGACCTGAAATCTTTTCAAGGCAATTGTAAGAATATTTGGAGCACATTTCACAGTAAGACGTTTCCATGCCTTTACATAGTCCTGACACCTGCCAAACAGCAGCATAACATATTAAAAGACAGCAAAATACATCATCAAAAGTAAGTGTTTGAATTCTATTTTCATTGACAAGAATAAATTCCACCACTCAAAGTTCCAAACAAAAATAGTTATTAAGATGAAATCCTCTACATTCAATTAATAAACAGACCGGTTATTCTATAACTAAATAGGATAGATAACCTTACCCCTCACATTTATACATATTTTCCCCATCAAGCCACTCTTTAACAGTAAACTGATCTAGACATTCCTCCAACGAGGCAGCATCTCCATGAATTTCAACTGTCAAGTCCATCATACTTTCATACTGATTTGAAGTCTTATCACACTTTGTGCAAATAACCTATTTAGTTTCACAATAATAAAAACAGAAGATTAAGACAGAAGCAAATGGTGAAAATTGATAATCAGACTGAAAAAAAAATCTAAAATTTATATCTTAGGTTAAAGACTGATCCATAAAGATTGCATAGAATCAAATATTGGCAATTGGGCTAGACTAACTTCTTAAGTTAAATGTGGGAAGGAAAGAAAAACAACGCCAATTCCTTTTAATAACCCTGGAGAACATAACCTTTAGCCTCTATTTTATTATAGATGTAATGTAATGACAGCAAAGCATGCCTTCCTACAACAAACTGTTAATTTTAGTCAGACTAGATGTCTAACCTCAGATTGAAGGCGACCACCAAAAATGTGCTGGATAATGGTTGTCTCCTGAAGGTTAGAAGGGACAGCTTTTTCTCCACCAAATTCATCAAGGCAAACAGATTGCATAGTATCAATTGAAAACCTAAAAAAATATTGAAAAAATACAACTTTTAGATCTTCCAAAACTAAATATGGAATAGGCATTCTTCCCAGACAGTTAATGTACAATCCACTACAAAAATTGAAATGGTAATGTTGCGACAAAAACAAACCTCATGAACTCGTGAGCATCCTCTTGTCTTCCATAACCTAAAGTACCACCGATATTAGGCAAACGAGATAGAATATTCATTGGAGAAAACGCCTGTGAACTTAGCCTTGCTCTTTCAACATGACTTTCAAACTCACATAGAAAGCACCAATCATTACAAGTGCCTGAAAAAACACCGTCAACAAACATAAGCACTACTAATATTTAGTTCACATCCATTATGAAAAAAAGAAGTTAAATTAAGAAATTACATTCATTTCGGTGGCCCTTCTCCAACAAGTAGGCAACAAGCGGCTTTGTGAATGAGAGACACTGAAGAACCACATTCGCAAAACAACTACAAAGTAAAGAAAAGTAAATATTTCCATGTACCCGCATATCTCAGTTAATAATGATAGTAAATAATAAAGCTAAAGTTCGATCATGAGAAGGGCAAACCTGTTTCCACAATTCAAGAGTCCACAAGGAGGAAATCCCGGCTTGTCCCAGTTAAATAGTTTAACAAATTCATCATAAGGAAAAAGCACCTGAAAAGCACAATATTTGTAATTTTGGCATACAAGAGAGAGACCATACAAGATTTAACCCTATAAACAAAATATAGACAAAGTCACCAAGGCAAGGAACCAGAAAGGGTCAGAAACCTCGTGTTGGTTAAGGAGCTGCACCTTTAGGGAAAGGGCGTGCCTCTGGTGCTTCTGGTGCCTTGTCAGTTCAAGGGAGGCATATGCCTTCGGTGTTTTATTGATAACAAAAAGAAAATTTCCTATATGCTCAGTCATCTAACTTTCTAATCACGCTGCTTTCCATATAAATGAGGAGAATATTGAAAGACAAACTAGTTTTTTAGTCTTCAGACTGCTTATTTGCCAATAATTTAGATTTCTATGAATTGAAAGTCATAATATGTTTATTTTTACTATCTCAAGTGCAAACTACATAAAACAGAAAATAGTTGAAAGTATTCAAATGTACTATTCTTCACTTAAGTGTGTGCTCTTTGGCATCTCTCCTCAAGGCAGTAAAACATCCTAGCACCTCAAGGATGCACTTCGCCTTCGACAACAAGGGATAATAAAACATAAAAAGAAATCATCAAAACATCAATAACAGAAAATTACATCTTTAGGCTTCTTGATAGGCCTGGAAGTACCGTAACCACTAGGTACCAGTGCAATCAAATTCGATCCTTTACCCCCAGCAGCAGAAGCCTTAAACCCACCATTAGTTGCCCCATTTGAAGCCGAGTTAAATACATTGGCACCACTATTACTTTTGCATTTCTCCTTATGCCCGGAATTCCAATGTGACTGTTGACATTTAATTGTGCTGGAAAACCAACACAACACACACAGCCAAAGTAAATTCAGATCTTAAATTATAAAAAACAAACACAAACATCATTGCAAATATTCCTAATTTTCAAAAACACACAACCAAAAAAAATCAAAACAACTAATCATATCATAATCATCATAACAATAATGATGAATTAATGGTACCAGTATTCTAACACAACCAAAACAACTAAATTCAGTTTCTTTTTTGCTTTCTTTAAAACAAACAAAATCATCATTACAAATCCTAATTCCTAATCATAACAATCAGTTAACCAAATAGACAAAGCAAAACAACTAATAATCATCATAATTCATAATCACAATCATAATAATGAAGAAATAAAAAGGGTACCAGTATCCTAACACAATCAAAACAACTAAATTCAATTCCTTTTTTTTTTCTTTTTCTTTCTCTATTTAATCAAATAAAAAAACATCATAATTATAATTCCTAACATCACAATAATCACTTAACCAAATCAAAACAAAACAACTAATCAAAATCATCATAACCACAATAATGATGAATTAAATAATTAAAAACCAGTCATTAGGGACTAAAAGCAACGATTTTTAACTAAAAACCATAATCATAACATCACAATAACCACAATAATGATGAATTAAATAAAAAACCAGTCATTAGGGACTAAAAGCAACGATTTATAAATATACTAGGACTGAATCTAATCATAAACATAACAATGATGACGAATTAACAAGAGTATGATACCAATATCGAACGCCTTTACATCGCGAACACTTCTTCGTGGCATGAGAAGCACAGACAGCGCAAACAGGCTCATCGGAGTTAAGAACACCGGGCATTGGGGAGGTGGGAGAAGAAGGATGATGATCTCCTTCGAAATTAGCGTCGACTTCGAAGTATTTGGAAGCGGTGTTTTTGACAAGAGTGTGTAATCCAATAGCGATTACAAGAGCGGTGAATATGAATTGAAGGAATCGATTGAGATCCCACGATACACCACCGATTACAAGCATCTACGTTGATGTGCGAATTGAATTGTGATTCTAGGGTTTTTCATTGATCGTGAATTAGGGTTTTCTTTCTTTTCAATTTTTCCCCAAATCACAATCACAATTAGAATTAGAATCACTTCTTCTCAGTTCTCTCTTACTTTCTATGCCTTCTTCTGTTCTATAAATCAGGGAGGACACTGTTTTAACTACAAAATTATTCTATATTTTTCTATATAAGAATTAAGAATCATTCATATATCATGTAAAAATACAAAAATTAACAATATAAAAAAAGATTTATTTTTTATTTTTATTAGTATCACTATCATGTAAAAGTATCATATAGTATACAATACTCTTTCAAAAAAAAAAATCATATAGTATACAATATAAAATATTTTTATACTTCCTTCCTTCAAAAAAAAAAAAATTCAAGAGAAAATAATATATTGAAAATAGGTATGATTTATCTCTTATTTATTATTTATGTATTAAATTTTGAATTGAATAAGAATAATTGGTTTTATAGGCAGTAAGAGGGTGTTAAAAAAAGAAGAGAAAAATTGAGGGAAGGAATTTTAATAATTATATCAACATAGCTAAAAAAAATATAAACATTGTTGAGATTTTTTATGAAAAAAAAATAATAATATGAAGGATACTTTTTAACTCAAAATAATATGAAGGACACATTTTTTTGGAATACTATGAAAGACTCGATAATATGTAGGATTTGTTGTGAAGTGTTTATAAAGAGACATCAGAGCATTCACAATGATAATCCATTAATAAGGACTCCTTAAATAGACATCACGTGTACACATCATTTATTTATAATTTTTAATAAAAATACATATTAAAGACTCAATGACTCTAATGGTAATACACTAATAAGGACTCAAATGGAAAATACATAAATATATCTCACTAACTTTACATCATTAAACAAAATTAATTTATTATTTCTCTTGCAAGTGAGACCAAATAATATATACATAGTTGTGTTTTTCATAATTTTTATTTGCTTGAGGGTTGCACTATATTTGATTTGTTTACAACTTGGTAAGTCAGGTGATTGTATTGAATTCTTTAGGAAGAAAAATGTTTCTATTCTTCATATTACATATGATTCAGTTTATTTATTTATTTTATAATGAAAATTTAGGTGGCCAAGTTAAGTTCTTGGGTTTAGGATTAGAGTAGACTTCAAACAATTAGAGTTGAACTCATACCTTTGTAAAATATGAACATAAAAGTGACATTTCGTACATTTAAGATATGTTTGGATTGATGGAATGCGATGGAGTGACCTTTCGTAAAGTTGTGATTGTGACTCTGTTAGGCATAAAAGACTTTTTATGTGTCTTAAAATCTGTCATTTTTAGCTAGAGTTTCTTAAAAAACTTCAACACGGTCTACTTTTTTTTACAAAGTCTTAGCTGATTTGAATATAAAGTAGACTCATTTTATGCCCTTAAATGGAGTAATTTTTTTTGACATAAAAAGCATGTCATATTAATTTTTTTAAATACTTCATCTGTTTCAAAATACATGTCGCAATTTTACAATGTGCATTATTTACATAGCTTATTTTGACCATATTTTTTAACTAATATATAAATACAAATGCTAGCATGTAAGATGTTGTTTGATTTGTCTCGATGAATATTTTTAAAATATCAAATTTTTATAATTTTTTATTATATATAATCAAAGATATTAATGGTCAAAGTTGTATATTGACATGTATACATTGGTTGACTGCGACATGTATTTACACATTAACTTATCAACCACTTTGTTGTAAAAAATGTACAAATGTTTCTCAAAAGTCAAAACCAAAAAACAATTTACCCCAAGAAACAATTTAAAACTACATTAGACCAGTATTGAACTAATGTATGTATGTATAGAACCAATCTTAAATTTGGTTTTGGTTCCGGTGAATATATGAATCTTTCATTCAAAATTAATTTAAAATTTGGTGTTGATTGATTAAAATGGTAAGAGTCATTGGATAAATACTTACAATATGATTTTGAGCTGCTGCTAAAATTATTCGTCTATGTTTCCTCTTTTAAAGCTTTTTTCTTTTGTCGAAATTCTTCTAAAGCTTAATGAAGCAAGAAAGTGGCACTACATAATAGTCCCACATTGGCTAAGAAAAAGCAGCTGATAATGGTTATATACTTCGAAGTGCACTAAAAAAACATAGCTGGTGAGTAAGTAGTTAGCTTGATGAGAAGTTGAAGCGTTCGTTCATTTAATCTAGCTGTTCACCTCATCATCTTTTTGTCTAAAATGAAATTATCTACCTCTCTACAATCATTAACCCAATTAGCTTTTTTGTCTCATTATTCTAGATTTCGTCTAAATAATGTAGATTTTATTTTTTATTTTAAAATTTAAAAAACTGAGGTTTTAATCTAGCTAAATTATTCTGACTTATCAAACAATCACTATGTCATAACTATGGGAATCCCCAATTGCAAAGAATTTAAATCTTGTAGTCACATAATCATTAAAAATATGGACAAAACAAAACTGATATTTTTAGCTATAGAGTTTTTAAAAAACTTTAACATGGTCTACTTTTTTATTTTTAAAAAAAGTATGAACTGATTTGAATCTGAAGTAGACTCATTTTAAGCCAATGACTATTTCCACCCTTTAATGGAGTAATTTTTTTTGACATAAAAAACATGTCATATTAAAAATTTAAAATATCACATAATTGTAACTTATCAACCACTTTGTTGTAAAAAAATGTACAAATGTTCTTCAAAAGTCAATACCAAAAAACTTCAAATTGATTGAACAACATATGAGAAATTTGTTCAGCATGTTGTCTAATAGCAAACCTAGCTGGTTCATTGGCCATATGATTACCTACTCTCCTAACATATAAATTGAAGTAGAATGAAAATATATTTCTAAATCCCCAAAAAATAAAGTCAAGAGTAGCATCTATCGTATATTCCCTGGGAATCTCCTCTAAAATTTCGAATGCATCCAACTTAACTTTGTTTTTCGATAAATAAGAATATTGCTTTAATAATAGTTCAACAAATAGTAGCAATATCAGTGGCGGAGTCAGAATTATTACAAAGTTTGGGTAAAAAAACATTACAACACATTTATGGTGGATTCTAGGGTGAGGGTCCAATTAGGTCCCTCATCGGTGAACCACGAGAAAAACACCAATAGATTAAATAAGTGGTTCAGATTTATTTAAATTAAAAGAGGGAACATGTAGAACTGCTCACATTCAATCATATCCTGCAATGGTTTCACCCTATGTTACAATTCGCGTAGTAATTCTTCGTCCATAATCAGATAACTGCTCTTCCCCTCAAACCATCAAATTTGTAAATCAAATTATATGAACCCTAAAATTAGAAAAAAAAATCTTCTTCTTCAAACACCAATTCCCCTTTTTCAGTCCAAGATCAGACGGTAGAGTACAAATCAAAATCATCAAATTGAAAGCTCTCACTTGCGGCGTTTAGTGAAGTGACGGAATCAACGTCATCTCTGATTCTTTAGTTGGCCACTCAGACTCGGTGAGTTTAACTTTTCCTTATCTTCAAATATGGTTTTGATTTTGGGTTTCTAATGTGAAGGAGAGATTGAGCACCAAATTGGGTTTCCTTTTATCCCTTTCTAGTTTTAATTTCCGGTTCCTTGTAATTTCTTGTTTTAGATTCTCTTTCTTTTGTTCTTTCTTGCCTTTGCAATTTCTTATATCTTATTTTTTGTTTTTGCTTCTGACATTTATAATGCTGAGAATTTGGAATTATTGTGATGTGTTTGATGATTCTCTGTGATTTTGGAATTTACCTTTCACCAAGGTTTTGAATTCTATGCTATATATCTTGATGAGTCACTTGTACTTGCTAGGGATGAGTGATAGGTCCGCAAGTGTACGGAAATATCTGTTTTAGTATAAAAGGTTTGTCGAATCCACAGAGACCAATGTCAAGTACTGTAATTAATTGTCACGATGTTCATCTAAGGCGAATGTAATGATAAGGGTAAAAAGTAGGAAATTGAATTGGTTTGATTAACTATTTAATAAATGAGCGCCTGGAATGTAACTTATGTCGACCGTTGATATCAGCTGAGTAGCGATTATTTTTATAGTAGGAAAATATTTTCGCGCGTAAAAGGATTAAATTAAAAAGAAGTCGTCTCGCTTTCACGATCTCAACATAGAATCTTGACCGTATAATCTATTCGACCGCTTTCGCGTGTTCGCCTTATAAAGTCAAAATTCCTTTAATTTCAAGATAGTCAAATTTAGTTTGAAAAGTTATTTTTAGTATAATTTTAATTCAAAGAAATCAGTATGCTTTCGCAATACTGAATCCGTATTTTAAACCCACAGTCGCCAGCTTTCGCATGTACGACTTAGCGTTTAAAATAGCGTTTTTGAAAATTAAGAATGTCAAAATTATTTTAAGAAAACGCTTTCGCTAAGTTACTAAAATAATTCCTGATTATTCTACAGACAGATATAAGTTTCGTTC